>Ga0209373_10000541_pt1 | contig 60023 bp, 49 predicted proteins | sample Higcelweek5metaG_FD_187173 | JGI IMG/M metagenome (GOLD analysis project Ga0209373, IMG submission 187173) | Freshwater pond sediment microbial communities from the University of Edinburgh, under environmental carbon perturbations - High... | ecosystem: Environmental > Aquatic > Freshwater >...
GAGTGGATTCTCCATTATATCTACAAATGCCGCGAATGGGCAGGCTGCCACACAAGCAGATTCGGTCATTGTCTCGTTTGTCACTTCGGCGGATGTGCACGTGAACGATTCCAGTATAGCCGGTGTCGGTCAGGCATCGACGGCATTTACGAGCGTAGTACAGGCAGACGGAAGTCTTCTTTGGACCAGTGCACAGGTGATCTGTACGAACGGTTCGCTGCAAGATGCGGAGAAGATTCCCTTCGCCTTGAATCTGTCGGATAACAGCGGAAATACGGCGCGGATCACGCAGGACAACGCGGATGCCGCCGTCTACTTCTACAAGCCGGTTCAGGGGTCGATCACGAGCGTGAGCAACAGCGGAACGGTCAGTTATACCAAAAACGGGGATGTGATCACCGTACACTTTACGACCGCGCACAGTGTCACACTGACGAGTCTGACTTGCGGGAATCTCGGCATGGAGAATATTGCATACGCCCTGACGCAGACAGATACGGCAGGGAAGGCGTGGAAGCTAACATATACGGTGAAAGAAGGGATGTACGATAATAGCACACTGGCGGTCTGCTCGATCGGACTTACCGATGCGGCGGGGAATACGGCAACCCTCGATTGTTCGGCGACAGGGATCACATACTTAGCTCCGATCGAGATCACCGCGATTACGGTGACCTCCAGTAACGGAGAGCCGACGGCGGCGAAGGTGGGAGATACGATCTCGATCACCTTCTCGACGAACAACCCGACAAAAACGGGAGACCTATTTATCGGTGGAAACACATATGACTATGATTCATCGCATGCCGCTACCAACACGTGGACGATCTCGTATCCGATCACGGAAGAGATGTATGAAGACGGGGATGTCGTCCAATTCTCACTGGCAATTAGTGATTTGGCTGAAAATCAAGCCACGATTACGAATGAGACCGCGTCTTCCTATGCGACACCATCGTCTGTCACTTTCTATGGAGATCTTTCTGTGACGGGGGTCGCGGCAACGTCAAGTAATGCGGGAGATGAATCTGTCGTTGTTTCGGGAGATACGGTGACCGTGACGTTTCAGACGCAGCATAAGGCGGAGGTTTCCAGCCTGTATGTCGCGGGAGAGTCGGTCCCGTTTACCGCGAGCAGCGCGGACAATGTGGGATTGGATTGGACGGTTACGTATGCAGTGACAACGGAGATGTATGAAGATAACCGTGAAGTGTCGTTTACCATACAGGTTAGAGATGTCGCGTATAATTCTATTCGGATTACGCAGGCGCAGCTGACGAATCCGTTCGTTCCGATTCACTACTATGCTCCGCTTACGCAGGCAGGGGTCATCTATGGTATTTCGTTTGTGACAAGTAATGCGACGCAAGGGGTGGGAGATGTATATACCCGGGACGGGGATACGCTGACAGTAAGGTTTCATACGACGCATCCGATTCTGACTCCGACGGGAAACATGGCGGGTTATTCGGCTTCTTTCTCGGACATCTCGGGCGATGGGATGTATTGGCAGGCGACATGTACGCTGACCGATGCTGCTGGTGGAAAGGGTTCTCTTGCTGATAATACGGATCTGGCATACAGTGTTGAGGTTTGGGATGCAGGCGGCAACCTGCCTGTGACGCTGGACGAGACGAGAACGGCTCCCATTCGGTATTTTGCGCCCATTGCGGATGGGCTATCGGTGATTTCCTTTGTGTCAGATAATCTTCAGACTTCGGGGCGGTATGCAAATAACGCGAGCACGGTTACGCTCTCGTTTACGTCCACGCACAGACTAATCATCGACGAGGGGATGATGGCGGATGCTTCTATCTCATTTGTGGAGACGAGTACGAGCAAGGGATATATTTATGAAGTGGTCGTGCCGCTTTCTCGGATGACTATTGAGGATAATACAGATATATCTTTTACGTATCGACTTACGGACTGTGCGGGAAATGAGCCAGTTACCAGGACCGAAGCGGATGCGCAGATGATTCGGTATCAGGCGCCCATCTCGGTGCAGGAGTTGTCGATGGTATCAAATAACGCGGCAGGATCGGCTTTTTCGGTTAATGGGAACCAGGTAACCCTTCGCTTTTGCACAACGCACCCGGTTGTTTTGTCCGAGACCCGAATTGCGGGGCAAGAAGTCATTTTCTCGAGTAATGGCGGTGACGGGATGAACTGGGTGGCTACGTATACGGTGAAAGACGGGGATACGGCGGATCTGGCGGTCCTTTCGCTGTCCGTCTTACTGAGTGATGTATCCGGGAATGCACCCGTGACTCTTTCCGAGCAGTCGAATGGAATCGTTCCGATCGTGTATTATGCTCCGATAGCAATTACGAATCTGCAAATAACGACAAATAACGCAAATGACACGGCAAAATTTGCCAAGAACGGGGACATCGTGTTTGTGTCATTTACGACAAATCACGAGATTCTGATCAGAGGTGCCAGCATTGCCGGGCAGAGCGTAACGCAGAGCCAGGCTGCCGGTCAGGCAGGCGCAAACAGCAAGACATATACGCTTTCTTATGTGGTGCAAAACGGTGCCATTTTGGATCTTTCGTCGGTAACATTTGCGTTTACCTGTTCGGATGTTGCCGGAAACACACCGGTTTCGAAATCGGACGCGAATGCGGCGGGCATAAACCGCATCACTTACTACGCTCCGATTACATCTGTTACGAAGATCTCGTCTGACGGGGTTAACGCAGGGTATGCAAAGAACGGGGATACGATTACGCTTGGCGTTGTAACGAATCACAATGTCACCGTACAGAGCGCCGCTATTCTGGGTAAGACGGCGACAATCCGCGGAATGGATACAACGAATCCGACAATGATATACTTGCTTTCGCAAAATGAGAGTGTCCTTCCCGAAGGAATCGTGGCATATTCGTATCGGATCACGGATGCTGCCGGAAATGAATACGAGATTGCGCAGAAAGACGCGTCCGCCGCAAGTCAGGTCGTATATGATCGGACTGCGCCGGAGATGACGGTCACGCCTAGATTTAACGGATTTACGAATCAGACGGTTATATTTGATGCTTCTTTCAAAGATGTAAATCTGGACAAGAATGGCATCTCGATTCTGCTCAATGGAGTCGAACAGATTTCATCGGCAAATCGACTTGCTATATCCGGCACAACATATGATCAAGCAATTACGATAGAGACGGACGAGATGTATGTGCTTACGGCGAGCATAACGGATCTGGCGGGAAATCGGGCTACCCCTGACTTCTCTTCGACGATTACGATTGACAAGACTGCGCCGACCATCTCTTCTGCGACGCTTTCCTTCTCCGAACCGCAGGTATACAAGACGGGATTCGTTCTTGGCACACATCTGGATATTGTGGATGAGAATGTCAGCGAGGTTATCTGCATGATGACGGATGCGGACGGGTCAAGAAATTGGAATATGGATGACCCGATCCTGACGGATGGAAAGAAGACAATCTACCTGCTCGTTACGGATTTCGCGGGAAATACTTCCAAAGAAATCGTCTTTGATATGTATATTGACGCGACGGCGCCAGTACCGGTCGTATCGGATACGATCAGCGGGAGAATGCTGTCGGAAAAGAAGCAGGCATCACCGTTTTTGTCAGAGATGACGCTGGATGTCTCGCTTCAGGATATAAGTCTTGGCAATGAGAGTGCCGATCACTTTACAACCATTACGCTGCTGGATGGTGACGGACAAGTTGTTCAGGATATTCTCGGGACGATACAAGCGAATACTGATGGTTCCTATACGATTGATCTTCCTTCTTTCGGATCGTATACCCTGCAAATTGAAGCGGAGGACAGTGTGGGGAACAGCACAGGTGTATTGGAATATTCATTTACATTTAAGGACAAAGCCGTGTTTGTCAAATATTACGAGAACAAGCCGGTCTTCTATTCGACGACCACACTATTTGCGGTTCTGGTTATTGGCGGAATTTCATTGATTGCCATACGAAAGCACGCAAAAAGGATATAGACTGCGACAAAAAAGCGATGACACAAGGGGGATGCGTATGAGCAAAGAATGGGTTGAGTATCGAGATTCACAGAGTTTGGCGTACATTCTCTCGGCTCGCGAGTATTTTTCTCCGGTTGGGTATAAAGTGCTGCAAAGTCAGCTGAAACGAGGGTTTGTTCGGTGTACGCGAGTCATACATAACGGAAAAGACAAGCTGGTCTACGATATCTCGAACCTTCGTCCGCTTGATACGTTTTTCCCTTCTCTCTCTCAGGATAAATTTCTGTCCATTTTCTCGAATTTGTTGGATGTCGTTCTCGAAGTCAAGGGGAATGGGTTCATGAGATGTGACAATATTGATGTCTCGCTGGATAAGATCTTTGTCGACCCGAATAATCTCAAAGTGTATGTGATTTATCTTCCTGTTGAGGAGACGGTTGACCTTTTCGGCAACGGAATCTTCGAGGAATCTCTGGTGCGCGTGATGCGAAATGCAATGAATCAGATTGAAGCGCCGACCTCATCTCTTCGGGAAATACTGGATGAGGGCGCTAATTCGCTTGAACAGATACTCCAGAGAATCAGGCTTACGCAGTCCGAATCTAGCCGGTCACATATGAATATTCCCGAAATGGTTACCGAAGTAAGCGAACCCTCTCACGAGAAGGTCAAAAAAGGACTTTTCTCGGACATCTTTGCAAAAAAGACAAAAGAAGAGAATCCTGAGACGGAGACGATTCGTGAGAAAAGAGTGAAAGTACAAAAGGATAAAGCGTCGACAAAGAAGAAACAAGATTATGGGGTTATGCAGACGATGGCACAGGGAGGAGCAACGGAATTACTCGACGATTTCTTCGTGCCGTCACTGTTGCTTGTAGGCATAAAAACGTCGGAGAAGATGGAAATCGCGGTTTCAAGACAGGAGTTTACGCTTGGTAAGAAAGTAGATGCCGTGGATTATGCAATCACGACGAATAATGCGATAAGCCGGACGCACTGCAAGATTATTTTCGAGAAGGGCGGCAGCTTCATTCTTGATTTGAGCAGTGTGAACGGAACCTATATCAACGGCGTGAAATTGACGCCAAACACCAAAACTCCGATCAAGGTTGGCGACAAGTTGAGACTCGCTAATTTGGAATTTCTAGTAAAGGCGATTTGAGGTAACGTATGGGAAGACTATCCTATCTGGTTTCGGGGATATCGGAGGCCGGGCTTATAAAAGAGACAAATGAAGACTCATTCGTCTATAAGGTCGTTCATACGGGGGATCGTTATGCGGGTATTTTTGCTGTCGCGGATGGCGTGGGAGGCTTGGAAAGAGGCGAGGTGGCGAGTGCATTTGCGATTTCTGAGATCAATAAATGGTGGGAGAGCGAATTCAAATCGCATTTTGACCAGAGAGATTATCTGGCGGCGTCGCTTGTGGATGTTTTTCGCAAAATCAATGATGCTTTGATTCAGTATGGCAAGGGCAACGGGATGAAGACCGGTACAACACTTACGGTGCTTCTGCTGATAGACGAGACTGCGATTGTGTCGCACGTTGGGGATAGCAGGCTGTATCGACTGTCCGGGTTTCCCGCCAAACGATTCTTCCAGGTGACAACGGATCATTCCTGCATGATCGAGGCAATACGGGACGGACAAAAATATTTGAAAAGCGTTCTTACAGATTGCCTTGGCAACAAAGAAACTTTTTCAATCTATACGGATCTTTTCGAAGTCCGCAGAAACGAGACCTTTGTCATATCCAGTGATGGCATCTATAAGACGATTTCATCCGCAAAGTTAGCCGATATCGTTCGGAAGCATGGAGAAGATGTTGAGAAAATGTGTGAGGAAATGATTGTGACCGCCAAGAATAACAAAGAGACGGACAATCTTTCTGTGATCGCGGTGAGAACCGTCGGGAGCAAGTGAGGGGAGAGACATATGGCGAAGTTGCAGATTCTGCTTTGTGACACAGACGAGAAATATCTGATGCCGCTGGAAAGGAAATTCATCGACGGGTTCGAAGATTCGGCGGATATTATGATCATTACGGATCCCGAATATTTGAAGGTGTTTTTCCAGTCGCAGCGAAAAATTGATATCCTTGTAATCAATGAATCCTTGTATGTCAAAGATCTTGAAAAGCATAATATTGAGTTTCTTTTTATCCTCATGGAACAAATGACGCAGGATACGACGACGACGGGACTAAATTCGAATCAGATATACAAATACACGAGCGTTAAGGAGATCTATAACGAGATTGCGAATTGCTCTGCCGCGATAAACCGTAAGTCGAAGAAGCAAGACGAGAACACGAAGCTTATCATGGTCTATTCTCCGATCGGCGGGGCCGGTGTTACCACCTTAGCAATTGGGCTCGCCGGAGCTCTCGCCCAAAACCATCGCCATGTTCTGTATATCGGGACAGATAATCTACAAAGTTTCGGATATAGACTGGCTGATTCTACGCCATTACCTTCCGGTGTCGAGAAACAGATCATTGGGCAAGGCGATCATCTCTATGATGTGATCAAAGTGTATTTCCGTAACGAGATTTTCGATTATTTGCCGCCTTTCCCGCGTGCGCTGTCGTCTCTGAACGTTCATGTTTCCGATTTATCCGTGCTCCTTGAGCGCATTGCAGCGGCTCGCGAATATGACTTTATCGTGGTTGATTCTGTGTGTGATTTCTCGGATAGTGTCTCCAAAATGATGGCATCCTCCGATCAGATTGTCATCGTCTTATCCCAGAAGCCGCACGAGATATACAAAGCAAGACAGCTTCTGAAGAACGTCGATTTTTCTGACGGGAATAAATTCACGTTTGTATGCAACCGGTATGATAAAGCACTAGAAAATCATCTAATTTCAGACGCGCAAATACAAAACTGCAAGATCAGCGAGTATTTTCAGCGCGGTGACGGATATGATACGGCGACGGTTGAAGAGCTTGCTGGAGTGGATTCTTTCCAGAAGCTGGCAATCCAGTTCATATGAAGTGAGGAGATTTCGCATGAAAGAGAACATGATACTTGTCATTTTCTATCAGCACGCCAAAGGACGCAAGGTGGATATTGAGGTTCCCTTGGATATCACGGCGAATGAGCTGATTATTGGACTGAACAGCGGATTTAAGCTCAAAATGAATGTATCGGACTTGTCCGGGTGCTTTCTTAAGACGGAGAATCCCATTGCTTTTCTGCATGGGAATCGGACACTTCAGGAATACGGACTGCGAAATGGAACCGTTATCCACTATACCTGACGGGTAAGGATTGTAGTACTAGCGTGCAGAGAGTAAGCGGGGAGATATAACGTGAACAGATATAAGATCATTCTTTCCAATCAGAAAATATACAAAGAAATCGCACTTCCGGTTGATGCCAAAGAGATCAGTATCGGGACGCAGAAGAATTGTCAGATTCGGTTCGGAAAAGAGACGATTTTCGAGGATTTTGAGATTGGATTGGAACAGGAGAATGGCAACTGGCGAGTAAACAGCAATATGTCCGTATATTTCATTTTTGACGGCGTGACCAAATTGTTCTCAAAAGATCTGCAACACGGCGATGATCTGTATGTCAAATATGATTCGTCTAATCAGGTCATATTTAAGCTTCGGTTTATTTTGGATTTCGATTATGAAAATAAACTGTATAACTGCTCAATTGATATAAGAGATATTCTTTCCATTCAGATTGGCGGCAATTCACACAGCGGTATTTTATTGAAAGATGAGCTTATCGGAAATGACACGATTCAACTCTCAAAAGAAGGCGGGCATTATTTTGTCTCTGACAATCATTCGAAATATGGTGTGTATATAAACGGGCAGCGCGTACGAGGAAAGGGAGAGGTTCGCGATTTTGATTTCTTCTCCATTATCGGGTATAGTTTCTATCTGAAATACGGAAATCTGTATACGGATTCGAAAAACCAAATGATTGTTTCCGGTCTCAGAATCTTGCCCATAGCCGAACAGAACAGTCCGTTTTCCTACCCGAAATTCAATCGTAACACGCGGCTGATTTCGAAGGTTAACAAAGAAAAAATTGAGATCATTGATCCACCGACGCTTGCGCCTCCGCCGGAGAAAAACATCGTTCTTGCCCTTCTTCCGGCACTTGCCATGCTTGGCGTTACCGTTCTGCTTCGCAGTAAGATGGGCAGTGGCGGAGCCTTCATAATCCTAAGTGCCTGCACAATGTCTATCGGCATCATCACGTCCGTATTGGGTATCATTTCAGGCAAACGAAACTACAAGAAAAATCTGCGGGAACGGCGCGAAAAATACACGGCCTATATTGAGAACAAACGAGTGGAAATTAAGAAGTGCCGCGATGATGAGAGGGCTGTTCTTGAGGAGACATTCTATTCGCTTGACCGGGAAATGAAGATGGTTCGAGATTTCTCGGGGGATCTGTTCAACCGCTCGCCTGATGATGAGGACTATCTTCAGGTCCGGCTTGGCATCGGCTCGCTCGTCTCTCTTCAGCCGATCAATTACAAGAAGATGGAGAAACTTGAGCCGGGAGATGACATTGCGATTCTGCCCGAACAACTTTCCGACGAATTCAGAATGGTCAGTCGCGTCCCGGTTACGGTCGGGCTTGCGCAGTCAAATGCAGTCGGCGTTGTGGGTAGTGACGAACGACTGTACAGTACGCTGAAAAATATGGTTATGGATGTCTGCATCCGACAATACTATAAAGATACGAAGACACTTTTTATCGTAGAAAAGAAGCATGCCAATCTGATTTCGTGGGTGCGGCTGCTGCCGCATGTATATAATGACGAACTGGATGTCCGGAACATTGTGTGCGATGAAGATAGCAAGAATACGATTTTCGAATACTTGTATAAGGAATTGTCCGCGCGGGAGAGTGAAAAGCGTAAGACGCCGCATCTGGTTATTTTTGCTTTCGATGATATGGGCATCAAGATGCATCCCGTCTCCCATTTCATTAAGAAGGCAGATGAAATCGGAGCAACCTTCGTCTTTTTCGTTGCGAAAAAGGAGCTTCTTCCATCGGATTGCAGGCATGTACTTATGCTCAGCGACAATGAAATGCGTGGGAGTATCACGCCAAGCACAGATTCAAATCAGACGATTGATTATTCCTATGAGACAATTGACGATGAAGTCGTATCTGAGATCACGTCGCGACTTGCGCCCATTTTCTGTGAAGAAGTCAGCTTGAACGGAACCCTTACCAAAAACATCACGCTTTTTGAGCTTATGCAAATTCTTTCCGTTGAAGACATTGACATGGATAGTAATTGGGGCAAATCTGCCGTTGAAAAGACAATGGCAGCTCCGCTGGGCGTGAGAGCGGGGAATGAGAAAGTGTATCTGGATCTGCATGAGAAGTACCACGGACCCCACGGGCTTGTTGCTGGTACGACGGGCTCGGGGAAAAGCGAGATTCTACAATCGTATATTCTGTCCATGGCGACAAGTTTTCACCCCTATGAGGTGAGCTTTGTCATAATAGATTTTAAAGGCGGTGGAATGGTTAACCAATTTCGCGATTTACCCCATCTTGTCGGAGCCATTACGAATATAGACAATCGCGAGATCAATCGTTCTCTTCTTTCGATTAAGGCTGAGCTCAAAAAGCGCCAGAGCTATTTTGCGCTGGCAGGTGTCAACCACATCGACAAGTATATTCAGAAATTCAAAGCGAAAGAAGTCCGCGAACCCCTTCCGCATCTTATCCTAATCGTCGACGAATTTGCCGAGCTTAAAGCGGAACAACCTGACTTCATGAAAGAGTTAATCAGTGCCGCCCGTATTGGGCGAAGTCTGGGCGTACACCTGATTCTTGCAACGCAGAAGCCTTCCGGTGTAGTCGATGACCAGATCTGGAGTAATTCCAAGTTCAAATTGTGCCTTAAAGTTCAAAACAAACAAGATAGTAACGAGGTTATCAAATCACCGCTTGCCGCAGAAATCAGAGAGCCAGGACGCGCCTACCTGCAGGTTGGGAATAATGAGATTTTCGAGCTTTTTCAATCTGCCTACAGCGGAGCTCCCGCCGCAACCAATTCGGAAAGTCTGATGAAAGAATATACGATCGCGGCCGTCTCGTTGAGCGGCAAGAAACAACCGATTTTTGATCAGAAGAAGATGAAAACCGAGGAAAATGCGACCACACAGTTGGAAGCCATTGTAAGCTATGTGGCGGATTACTGCAAAAGCAGAAGTATTGCGAGGCTGTCAGAAATATGCCTTCCGCCGTTATCTGGTCTGATTGATTTCCCGGCATATTCCGAGAAGCATAAAGATATTGCGCTGTTTGCGGAAATCGGATTCTATGACGACCCGGAAAACCAATACCAGGGAACTCTGAAAATCGACATTTCCAGTCACAACACACTCATCATCGGAACATCGCAATATGGGAAAACAAATCTTCTTCAGTGTATCCTTCGATCCGTTGTCAGCCGATATACCCCCGAAGAAGTCAATGTATATATTCTTGATTTTGGGTCCATGGTTCTCACAGCGTTTGATAACCTGACGTATGTGGGCGGTGTTGTCTGCTCGTCGGAAGATGAGAAACTAAAAAACTTCATCAAATTGATTCTGTCCGAAATGGCACGGCGAAAGGAAAAACTTGCCGCTGTCGGAGTTAGTTCTTTCCTTTCCTACAAAGAGGCCGGATATACGGATCTTCCGCAAATCCTCATCTTACTTGACAATATGACGGCTCTTCGTGAGTTATATCTGATGGACGACGACCCTTTTCTGGGCATTTGCCGCGAAGGAATTGCCGTTGGTATCAATGTAATTCTCGCGAATGCCCAGACATCCGGACTCGGATACAAATATCTGTCTAATTTCACCTCGCGATTGGCGCTTACCTGCATCGATCCATCCGAATATACAAATCTCTTCTCTCAGTGCCGCGAGCGACCGAAGGATACGCCGGGTAGAATTCTTGTTAAGATCGAAAAGAATTGCTATGAATGTCAGACTTTTCTTGCTTTCCCGGGCGAGAAAGAAATTGACCGCGTAAGAAGCATACGTGCGTATGTATCTGAACAAAACGCTCAATATCCGTCCTATGCAATCAAGCGGATCCCGGAAATCCCGGCTGCTCTCACAAAGATATACGCTGAGAAGAACTATCCGTCTTCGATCAAAGACGCGTATTCTGTTATGGTTGGACTCGATTACGATAGAATTGCTCCGGTCATCTTTGATCTCAATTCGCTGGGCATTCTCGGCATAACAGGCAGAGCAGGCAGCGGGAAAGGTAATTTGGTCAGGAATATTCTGCAAACCGTCGACGAGCATAAAGATGTTGCAGCGACAGATGTATTTATTATTGACGGGATCTCCAGAAAGCTTCAGAAGTGTCAGTCTCTTTCCATAACGAAAAACTATACTCTCGATGTCACATCTATTCACGACACGATTGCGAACATCGATGCCTTGCTATCCGCACGTCACACGGAAATAATGAACGGCCATACGGACTGTTTGGACAAACTTCCGCTGCAACTTCTTGTGGTAAATAACGGCGATGTATTCGCGGAAATAAGCGCCAACAAGGATACACTTACCAAATTCAAAAACATGCAGGGTAAATTTAAAGCAATGAAAGTCTGCATGATTTTTATGGACATTGCAAATGAAGCTGTTGCTTTTGGTGCGCCTGAAGCACTGAAGATGATGAAAGAGGCAAAGCACTTCGTCATTTTTGATGATCTTGCAAACCTTAAAATTACTGATGTGGCATACGCGGTCGGAAAGACATTCAAGAAGCCAGTTGAGATTGGGGATGCCTATTATATGAGAGGAAATGACTTGATTAAGTTCAAGTCGGTGTTAGCAGATGAGACTATGCGAGACCGTGCGAAATCGTAAGCGGGTGCCACTTGCAAGATGGTGAAGAGGCTCGCAATTATGCAGTGATGATTCGGTCGCATGTGCATAGGTGAATTACGAATATGGCGTATAGATGACAACATTGGAGGATAAATACGGTGGGCGTTCTAGGAACGATCTTACGAGATCGATATGAGATTATGACTGAACTTGGCAAAGGTGGCATGAGCACGGTCTATCTTGCGAGAGATAAGACACTCGGTTCATATTGGGCAGTGAAGCAAGTCAAAAACACATCGGATGTTGATATGGCTGCGTTTAAGAAAGAGGTTGAACTTCTTTCAAGTCTGAGTCATTCTGATATACCGCGTATTGTGGACCGCATTGAAATCGGCGACGATTATTATGTCGTGATGGACTTTGTGGATGGTACTTCTCTTGGCAAGAAAGTACTGACGGAAGGCGTTATCGAAGAATCTCTGGTGGTTGAGTGGGCAAAGATGCTTTGTGGCGTGTTGGATTATTTGCATCATGCCAAAGCTAATCCGATTATCTATCGGGATATGAAGCCGGAGAATGTGATGCTTACACAGGCCGGGCGCATTAAGCTTATTGATTTCGGCATTGCGAAGGAGTGCCCGAGGGGGGCGGTACAGACAGGCGATAGCATCGGGACGCGAGGTTATGCGGCACCAGAACAATATAAGGGAGCTTCGAATATTCTGGATGAGCGGTCGGATATATACAGTCTGGGAGCGACCTTGTTTTTTCTTGTAACGGGGATCGTTCCGGGGAAGCCGCCAAAAGCAATGCGTCCGATCCGACAGATAAACGTGCAGCTTTCCGAGGGCCTGGAGTATATTATCATGAAATGCACACAAGATGATCCGACCTGCAGGTATCAAAGCGCGAAGGAGCTTCTTGCCGACCTCAACAATATTTCGCAGCTGACAAGTTCATACAGGAACAAGATGCACAGGCGACTGTGGTCTTTTGTGGCATGTGTTGCAGTACTATTGGCAAGTCTTTCACTTATTTATGTGGGTTACAGGGGGATGCAAGCGAAATTGGAAGATCATTTCCAGCGTGCTTTCCAGTCTGCAATGGCGTATCAGCGTATGGGTGATTATGATCAGGCGGCGGACTATTACGCCGAAGCGGTCACGTACAAGCCGGACGACTACGACACGTACGTCCTTCTTTTCAATTCCCTTCTGCCGAAAGATCAGGATGATGACTACATTCAGCAGACCAAGGCGGCTATCGATGAGATGAGCAATCGGTATCTTGACAATCAGAATTCGGGTATGTACCACAACAGCAAGCTTATGTATCTTGTGGTGAAAAAGTGCATTGAGGTGAATGATCCGGCATATGCCGATATGGCGGTTCAGTACATTGAGCAAATTAAGCAGGATGCTTCCTATGTTGACAAAACGCTGGCATTTTCTGATCTGGAAAGCTACGAGATTATTGCATCCAATTGCGCGAGAGACTTTTCAACGCAGGATTTTACTTCCTTCAATGAAGCTCTTACTGAGCTTGAGGAGAAGACGGATACCGAGAATTTGTCGGCAGACAGCAAATTAGAGAATTATTACACGCTGATTCTGATGTATAGCACATACCCAACGTATTTGGAGGATCCGTATGTAAGAATATCGGAGATTGGCGAGAAGGCAAAGGCGATTATTGACGCGAATATGGCATCAGAACAGATGACTTTTAGCAATATTATACCTTTATACGAAGCTGTCGCATCCAATATGTATAATAGTGCCTTTATGACCCAAGAATCGGCGGATAAGGAAGCTGCTTTTCTCACATCGCTTCTGTGGTTCGGCTATTTGGATGATCTCAATGACGATCTGGATGAATCACTTCTTCTTAAGAAGGGGAATGCCTATTTTGGCATCTTTAGCCTGTATAACACAATTGAGAGTCAAGAAGAAATTGACCCTGCGACGACTGCCTATTTGGATGATGCTATTTCTGTTTACAGCGAAATCATTCAGAAGAATGACGATTCTTTTCTGGGGTACGTTTACCTGACGGAAGCGACTCTCGAAAAGGTTCTGCTAGAAGATGGGGAGCAGGATTTCTCGGTGGTTCTTGCATACTATGACCGCATCACAGAGATCAAGACAGAGAATAAAAATTTATCTAGCGTAGAGCTTGTGCAGTTTAGTTCTCTGAAAAATATTATGGCAAATGCCGGATTGGAGGTAGACGGATGAGCGAAGTCTTTTTCTATGGCGGAATTGTACTATCGGCTGTTTTCTTAGCACTGGCAATTTTCTTGTTTTTCCGAAATAAGATTCCATCTGCGATTTCCTATTTTTTGCGCCATGAGAATCGAAAGGTGGTCTCCTATAAAAAGGGAGGATCACCAAGACATGACTCTTCTAAGTTGCCCCGCAGGGCAGTGAAAGATCCAGGCAGGGACACGGAGGTTCTGGATATTGCTATGAATTATGCGACGGCGCTTCTTGATGCGGATCGCACGGAGCTGCTTCCCGAGCTTGACGAGAAGCCGAGATTCTAAAGTGGTTATATTATGCGTTTTTCGCAAGCATTATCTCGGCGCACAGGAGTCCGTCGACGGCGGCAGACATGATTCCGCCTGCATAGCCGGCGCCTTCTCCGCAGGGATAGAGACCGCGCAGTGCGGGTGACTCGAGATTCTCCATCCTGGTTATGCGAACCGTGGAGGAACTGCGGGTTTCGGCTCCTGTTATCAGGGCGTCGGGATGATAGTATCCGGGCATCCATGCACACATCTCTCGGATTCCGTCCCGAAGAGCGTCGGCGATCCGGGGAGGAAGGTAGCTCTCGACACTGGCGAAACGCGTGCCGGGCCGATACGTTGGAAGAAGGTCTCCGAATCTTTTTGTATTTCTCTGCGCCAGAAAATCTTCAAGACGCTGGACGGGCGCATAATAGTTTTGTCCGCCGGAGAGGAAGGCGGCAGATTCGATTTCGCGTTGAAAACGGATGCCGGACAGAGGCTGATCTTGCGGGAAATCGCTGTCTTTTAGTGTAACCAGTATGGCCGAATTCGCATTTTCGCCGTTTCGAAGGGAGTGGCTCATTCCGTTTGTCACGAGTCGTTTTGGCTCTGAGGCGGCGGCAACGACATTTCCTCCGGGACACATGCAGAAGGTGTAGACATTTCGCAGATCTGGAAGGTGGACGACCATTTTGTAATCAGCAGAACCGAGCGCGGGATGACCGGCAAAACTTCCATAGCATAATTCGTTGATCAGCGATTGCGGGTGTTCGATCCTCACTCCGACGGCAAAGGGTTTCGGCTGCATCTGTATTCCAGATGCGAAAAGATGTTCGATCGTGTCGCGCGCGCTGTGGCCAATGGCAAGAATGAGATTGTCCGTTCGGATTTCCCGGCGCACATTGCTTTCCATATAGACGGCTCCGGTGACTGCGTTGTTGTACTGAAGAATATCGGTAAGTTGTGCGCGAAAATGTATTTGCCCGCCTAAGGAGAGAATTCGCTCCCGCATTTTCCTGACGATGATATGCAATCGGTCTGTCCCGATATGTGGTTTCTCATCCCAGAGGATCTCTTCGGGTGCGCCAGCATTGACAAAAGTCTGCAAGATGAATCTCTTTCGTTCGTCTTTCTTGCCGAGTTTTAGTTTGCCGTCGGAGAACGTTCCGGCACCGCCTTCGCCGAAGGCTACGTTGCTGTCCGGGTCAAGAAGTCCGCTTTCCCAGAACGCCTTGACGCGAAGACGGCGATCCTCTATGGGTTCGCCTCTCTCAAGAAGGATAGGATTTGCGCCTGCCTCTGCGAGCAGGAGTGCGGCGAATAATCCGGCTGGACCGGCGCCGATGATGACAGGAGGCAATTTAAAATTGCTTTTTTGTACAATCTGATACGGAAGAATTGTTCCTCGGGTTATGCTCTTGTTGATCCGATTCCAGATCACTGTATCTTCATTTTCACAAGGGTAAAGATGTACGAAAAGGGTCATTTTGAAGCAAATGTCCTGAGCGTTTCTTTTGAAAACGCATCGCTTCTCAATGCTGATTTTCTCAATGCTTTCCAGCGAAATAGAGAGCCGTTCTGCGGCAAGCCGAAGCAGCATAGAATTGTCATATATAAGGGGAACGTACAAATCCGCTATTTGTATCACGAAAGTTACCTCGCCTTTCTTTCACTAGATTACCATATGTTTGGAAAAATGTGATTTGATTTGCTTGGTTGCATCGGATAGAATGGGGATAAGTGATTTGTGGAATTTGCGTATGCGTGCGCTTGTATATTCGGATAAGGAGATGGACAAATGGGTTTTTGGGATATTTTTTATGTTTTTGGGCTGCCGATTGCTCTTGCGGCTATGGTTTTTTCGCTCGTCGCAAGTTTCTGGACGAAGAGTACTTTTAAGAAATACAGCAAAGTTATGTCTTCAGGCAAAATGACGGGTTATGATGTAGCGCAGAGAATCTTGCATGAGAATCGTCTTTCGGGCAAATTCGGCGCGGATTATACCGTTGATATTCAGCATGTTTCCGGTTCGCTTACGGATCACTATTCTCCCAAGGAGAAGGTGCTTCGTCTTTCCGATTCCGTCTATAACAGTACGTCCGTTGCTGCGATTGGCGTTGCGGCGCATGAGTGTGGGCACGCGATTCAGGACTCGGAGCATTTTATGCCCAATACGCTGCGCTCGGCTTTGGCGCCCCTTGCCGGAATCGGATCTCAAGCGGGTCCCTATCTTGCGATTATCGGGTTCATTTTTTCGGGGCGGACCGCAAATTCCAGCATAGGTTCGCTGATGATTAATGCCGGCATACTCTTGTATGCCGTGGCTGTGCTGTTCTATCTGGTTACGCTTCCGGTCGAGCTGGATGCGAGTCGTCGGGCGGTGAAGATTCTGGATGAGTCTCGCATTCTGAGCGGTGAAGAGCTTTCGGGCGCGAAGAAAGTGTTGTCGGCAGCAGCAATGACATATGTGGCTGCGGCTGCGGCGGCTATTATCACGCTTCTCCGATTGATGGCACTCAGCAGACGAAGGAATTGATTTATCGAAGGTTTTTCCTTCATCTCGGGGAGGGTGTATGTATACCGCAGCCATTCTTATTGCTAGTGACAAGGCCTCGCAGGGTCTTCGAGCCGATGCTTGCACCGCGGTGATCCGTTCATTTCTGGACCCTTGCTCTTTCCAAATTGTCGGAGAGACGGTGCTTCCTGATGACGTATCGCTTATTTCAGAAGAGCTTCGTAGGTTTTCTGATGTACTTCAGGCAAACCTCATTATTACATCAGGCGGCACAGGGTTCTCAAAACGAGATGTAACGCCGGAGGCAACGCGCGCGGTTATTTCGAGAGAAGCTCCGGGTATCTCGGGTGCGATTCTTCACTATAGTCTGCTTAAGACGAAGAGGGCGATGCTTTCTCGAGGCGTTTGCGGGATTCGCGGGGATTCGCTGATTATCAATCTTCCGGGAAGCCCCGTCGCGGCCGCGGAGATTCTTGCGGAGATTTTGGATACGCTCCTTCATGGAATTGGCATTCTCACGGGTGATGTAACGGAGTGTTCGCGCGCTTTACATGGTGAATCGGACAATTGAGATGGACATATTTGAGGGATTGAGCTGTGAAGGATTCTTTTGGAAGAGTGATTGATTACGCCCGGATTTCCGTTACGAAGACGTGTAATATGCGTTGTGAATATTGTATGCCGTTGCCGCATTTTCAGATGGTGGAAGATACGAACATTCTGTCGGATGATGAAATTCTTACTATTTTGTCGGCCCTGTCCGAAATCGGGATTTCGAAAATTCGCCTGACCGGCGGAGAGCCACTCTGCCGCACTGGTATTCCCGCGCTCATCGGGCGGATGCGCGATTCTTTTCCCGCGATGGAAATTACAATGACAACAAACGGGGTCTTACTGGAGAAGTATGCCGGTGAGCTGAAGCGAGTGGGGCTGAACCGCGTGAATATCAGTCTGGATAGTCTGGATGCGAAGAGGTATCAGGCGATTACCGGATCGGATTTGTTGCCGGAGGTTCTGCGGGGAATTGCTGCGGCGCAGGCGGCTGGATTCGAGAAGATTCGCTTGAATACAGTTTTGCTTAGAGGTATAAATGAGGTGGATATTTTGCCTCTTATCACATGGACATTTTCCGAAAATATCGATGTCCGTTTTATTGAACTTATGCCGATCGGACGCACGAAGGATTATTGTTCAGAACATTTCTTCTCGGCGCAGGCGGTTCTTGATAGGGTGGCAGAGCTTGTACCTGAACCGGCTTCTCATCTGCATGAGGCGTCGTCGTATTTTCGGTTGCCAGGAGGAAAAGGACGTGTCGGATTGATTCGTCCGTTGTCATGTAAATTCTGTTCTTCTTGCAACCGTATTCGTGTGACAGCGGAGGGGGTTTTGAAGCCGTGTCTGCTTTCTGATCAGAGTGTATCGCTTCGAGAATATTCGGATGGATGTCATTCTGAAGAGCTTGTCTCGGCTATTCGCAGGGCTGTTCTTAACAAACCAGCTGCTCATCTTCTTGAACAGCAGATTACTTCGGATACATCAATGTACTGCATAGGAGGCTGAAAATGGAGTTCTCGCATTTGGATCAAAATGGTCGGGCGAATATGGTTGATGTCGGCGACAAGGCGATCTCGTGCCGAATCGCTCGAGCGACTGGCTTCGTGGAGATGCGCGAAGATACAGTCAAGAGGATTCATGAGAATCTTCTCAAGAAGGGCGATGTGCTTTCTGTTGCTACCCTTGCTGGCATTATGGGAGCGAAGAGGACGGCGGAGCTGATTCCCCTGTGCCATGGAATCTTGCTTGAGCATGTTGAAGTTACGTTTGAACTTGACGAGCGGGGCGTGCGCATTTTCGCTGAAGTTAAGACGGATGCGAAGACGGGAGTCGAGATGGAAGCACTTACGGCGGTAAGCGTTGCGGCGCTTACGATTTTTGATATGTGCAAAGCTGTGGACAAGCAAATGGTAATCGGCCATATTCATGTCACGCACAAAGAGGGCGGCAGAAGTGGCATATTTGATTGCTCGGAGGATCGTTCATGAGACAGGTGAAAGCACAAGATGCTGTCGGGATGATTCTCTGCCATGACGTGACTCGTATTGTTCCGGGCGTTTCAAAGGGGGCGGCTTTTCGAAAAGGACACATTATTGAGGAGGGCGACGTTTCTCTTCTTCTGGATATGGGGAAATATCATGTTTTCGTGCAAGAGCTTCTTCCTGGTGAAGTCCATGAAGAAGAGGCAGCACAAAGACTTGCCGACCTTCTTTGCGGAGAGAATCTGTCCTGTGGTGAACCGTCGGAAGGGAAAGTGGTTTTGTCCGCTATGATTGACGGCCTGTGTATGGTGAGAAGAGATCTTCTTTCTGCGCTTGCAAAGCTTGATTCAGTTGTGGTTTCGACGATTCACGGTTATTCGATGGTTAAGGCAGGGCAAGCAGTTGCGGGTGCGAAGGTGATTCCTCTTGTTGTTCAGGAGAAGGTACTTATGGAAGCTGAGCAGGTCATTTGGGAGAAGGAGAAAGTCATGGCGGTTCTTCCTCTTCGGCCTCTTCGTGTGGGCATTGTTGTCACAGGTACGGAGGTATTCGAGGGGCGGATTACTGATGCTTTCGGACCGATTCTTGCAGGCAAAGTCGAGGCACTTGGGGGCATCGTTATTCAGACCCTTTTTGCTCCTGATGATGTGGAGAAAGAGAAATCGTGCATATATGAGCTTGTTCGGTGTGGGGCAGAGCTTATTATGATTTCCGGTGGGATGTCCGTTGATCCAGATGATGTCACGCCGCTTGCTATTGCAAAGGTGGCGGAAGAGATTGTGTCCTATGGATCTCCCGTCTTGCCTGGCGCCATGTTTATGACAGCATATATGGGTGAATTGCCGATTGTGGGGGTTCCTGCATGTGGGATGTTTCGCAGGATAACCGTTCTGGACATTTTACTTCCACGCATATTTGCAGGGGTGAAAATTACCAAAGAAGATATAGATTCACTGGCATACGGTGGATTCTGCTTGAATTGCGAGGTGTGCCATTTTCCTTTGTGTCCGCTTGGGAAAAGTTAATGAATTCTTACTTTTCAATTCGCGTGTTCGCTTTACCGATCGTTTTTTCCATGATATGATCAAGGCGATATAGCCTGGCGAAGAAGTCATTTCTTTGTCTGGCTATTTTTCTTGCTATTCTGCTGCTCTTTATTTGTAACAAGTGAGAAGAGGCGATTTCTCGTGAAAAAGATTCTTGTTATTGATGATGACTTGGAGGTTCAGGCGATTCTTCGGACGTATCTTGAAAGAGAAGGGTTCGAGGTGTTCTGTTCTTCCTGCTCGGAGAGCGGACTGGTGCTTATGCGGAATCGGCAGCCAGATCTGATTATTCTGGATATTTTCCTTCCAGATAGTAACGGTCTGGAGACCTGCAATAAGATTCGCTTGGAGATCAAGACTCCCATTATTTTGATTAGTGCAAAAGGCGACGAATCCGACAAGGTGCTCGGACTCGGTCTCGGAGCGGATGATTTCCTGACAAAACCATTTAGTTTTAACGAGCTTGTCGCACGGGTTAAGGCGCAAATTCGCAGAAACGAGTTTGTGCGAGAGTCTGTCCCAAGTTCAGATGAGAAACGAGAAGTGATCGTTAAAGGACCGCTGCTCATAGATATGGAAGCAAGAACCGTGTATCTTCGCGAAGTGCTTCTGACGCTGACGGCGAAGGAATTTGATTTGCTGGCCTTTTTTGCGGAGAATGAAAATCGTGTTTTCAGTAAGGATACGATTTACGAGAGTATATGGGGATATGATTCAGGTGGCGACAGTCGGACGATTGCCGTGCACATCAGGCGTCTCCGCGAGAAGATTGAGATTAATCCTAATGAGCCCAAAATGATTCTGAACGTCTGGGGTGTCGGATATAAATTTTCGGCAAGCGGGGCGCAGTAATTGCGTGAGGATTGCAATATGACACAATGCAAACGGATGGATCCATATGAAATGGAATGCCAAATCGACGCGCTGAAAGCGGAAAATATGAGTTTGGCTCAGAAACTCCATGAAAAAGAGGAACAGGTTAAGAAGGAGCGAAGCTTTCTCTTTTCATTAATCGACGGTATTCCCGCGTTCATCTATTTGCAGTCGAAGGATTATTCCATCAAATATGCAAACCGCGTTTTTTTTGATCTTTTCGGAGATTATGACGGCAGACCTTGCTACAAAGTGATGAATCATCGGGATACGCCGTGTGAGGAGTGCCGGACGTTTTGGGTTTTCGATGCGAAAATGCCGCAACAGTGGAGTTATTGTAATCGCGATGGTCGGATTTTCCGGATCTATGATTATCCTTTCACGGGGGAGAACGGGGAAGAGCTTGTCCTCGAGATGGGGATCGACATTACGCAGCAACAGAAATATGAGGATAGCCGATCGAACCTTTTCGCGAATATTTCGCACGAGCTTCGCACACCCCTGGCACGTATTCTTGGATTCACCGAGCTTCTTCGCGATCAGTTCTATACAGATGAGAAGGATACACAGAAACTAATTGGCAGTATTCATACGAATTCCATTGCACTGAATCAGCTTATCGAGGATCTTTTTGAGCTGTCTAAGCTTGAGACGACGCATACGGTTACGCTTCGACGGGTCCAACTTCATGATGTTTTTATGGATTTCTGCGAAGAGCAGGTGTTTTTCCTCAAAAGCAAGCAGAAGAAATTCCGCTATGTGATTGATAATCGATTGCCCGTTGTTATGGTTGACACGAACCGCTTGGTTCAGGTTCTGCGAAACCTGATAGAAAATGCTTCGTGTTATACCGGTGAAGACGGAGAGATTACTTTGTCTGCATTTGCCAATGAGAGCAATCTCTACATTACGGTTTCTGACACCGGCAAGGGCATTCCGCCGGAGGACATTAACAAGGTGTTTACGCGGTTCTATCAGGGCGCGCGTGTATATGACGACAAGAACCATCGCGGTTTGGGGCTCTATATTTGCAAGACAATTATTCAGCAGCATAACGGGAAAATCTGGGCCGACAGTAAACTGGGAGAGGGCACGACGTTTTCGATTAAGCTTCTGGGCTGTGACGAGAATTTTGGTAAGTAAGAGGTATAAAGGTTTTCACCTTTCTTTGTACTTTTGTAATAAAGTCATTTCCGTTCGTTAATTTGATCCTGTTAACATGAAAACATGAAGCACCGCAGCAGATTCTGCCGGTGCTTTTTTTATGTTTTTCAAAAGAAAAGGCAATTCGCATTAACAGGAGGACAAAAGAGATGGCAACAACACATTCAGCTAAAGATGCAACCATACTCATGAGCATCGATAAGCAGATCCAGGCCAGCGACATCAAATATGTTCGTTTTGAACAGTATGATCTCTATGGCATTCCCAGAAGCAAGACAGTTCCGATTAGTTTTTTCAAGCACTATGTCGAGAATGGACTGAATTTCTACGGTGGAATTCTCACTTGTGACGTTCAGACAAGATGCGCGCCTGGAACAGGCTACGGCGAAGAAGTGACATACGGAGATGCGTGTACGATTCCTGACATTAATTCGTTCATGGTTCTTCCTTGGGTTCCAAACACAGCCAGGATTATTATTGATCCACACTGGTATGACGGTACGCCTTTGATGGGTACACCCCGTCTGATGCTCAAGAAGCTTCTCAAAGAATTCGACGATATGGGTTATACCGTTCGTCTCGGATTCGAATTTGAGTTCTATGTTTTTGATGCGATTACTAAGAAGCCGGCCTATGATTCTCAGCCGATTTTCGTTACACAGTACAACAACTGGGACATCAAATACACATATGACATGATGGACAAATTGCAAAGTGCTGGATTCCGTATTATTACGCAGAATTCTGAGCAAGGTCCGGGACAGCAGGAAATTAATCTTACATACAGAGATGGACTTGATGCGATTGACGAAGCGCAGGCTTTCAAGTATGCAATCAAAGAAATCTCCAAGCAGCATGGTTATCTTGCAACCTTCATGACAAAGCCAATTATTGACCGCTGTGCATCGGGTGCGCATATTCATGTCAGCCTGATCGACAAGAAGACGGGCAAAAATGTTTTTGCTGATTCAACGGATCCGGAAGGTCTTTCTCCTCTTTGCAAGCAGTTTATTGCAGGTGTTATCAAGCACGCTCCAGCGAATATGGTTTTTGCTGCACCGACGGTTAACTGCTACAAGAGATATCGTCCAGGTGTATGCGCTCCCACAACCGCAACATGGGGCTTTGAAAATAGAAGCGTCGGCATTCGTGTCAAGGGCGTCCGTGGTTCCAGCACACACATCGAGAACAGAATCAATTGCGCTGCTGCAAACCCTTACCTCACAGCACTTACAACTCTTCAATCCGGTATGCTCGGTATGAAAAATGCACTCGAGGCACCAGCTCCGATGATGCATGACGTATGGGCAGACACTTCTGTACCTGAACTTCCTGCAACGATGGATGAAGCTCTTGCCGCCTTCAATGCAGATACAGAGCTTCAGGAAGCATACGGTCCGGAATTTGTTAAAGTGGTTCAGGCAATGAAGGCTTGGGACATAAAGATTGCTAAAGAAAAGTGTGATGACTATGGTGATCCTGAATTCAAGAACTATATTTCCGAATGGGAAAAAGAAGAATTCATGGATGTACTGTAATTTCTGAAAGGACTAAAAGTGGCTTGTATGAAAGAGATCCCCGTTATTGACCTGTACGGAAAGACCAGTTATGAGATCGGCGTTATGCACGGCGAGATTCTTCGGGATAAGATCCACGAGTTTTTCGATACCGCGTACGAACTTCACAGACGAAATCTTCCGGTGGTTGCAGATATGAATGCGCTAATGGCTTTTTGCGAGAGAAATATCGGCTATTTGAAAAAGTATTCGACGGAGCTTTTCGAAGAGATGCGTGGAATTGCTAAGGGAAGTGGGATGCAGCTAACGGAAATCCTCTTCCTGAATTCTTTCCTGGAGCTGGAAGATCTGCGCCCATCGGAACTTGGCGGGAAACTTCTGGGGACAAAGCTGTGGGGATGTACAACGTTCAACGTGCTTCCCACCGCAAGCAGAGAGAGAAAACCCTTTATCGGACAGACCTTCGACATGGAGGAATACTATAGTAAGTTCAATGTGATTCTTCGGATTCACAGGGAGGGCGCTCCTGCCATGCTTGTGTACTCGATCGCGGGTGTGCTTGGCTTAAACGGTATTAATGAAGAGGGAATTGCTGTTGTAATCAATAAGCTCGTTGCAAACGATGCGCGAGAAGGTGTGAGTTATCCGTTTCTGATCCGAAATGCTTTGGCACAAAGACGAATCGGCGACGCGTTCGGAGCGATTGTTTTTGCGCCGAGAGCGACGGGTATGAATTACCAGCTTTCCAGCGATGCCAATGTGGCGTGGTGTGTGGAGGTATCGGCAAGTTACTACAATCTTCTTCCCATTGATGGGGCGATCTCACATACGAACCATTATCTGTCGGACATGATGCGAAAATATGAGACACCTGGCTGGCTCAGCCACGGAGGCTCGTATGTCAGGCATCAGGTAAGCAGTCGGATTCTGAAGGAAAATATCGGACAAATTGACCTTGACCTTCTGATGAAGCTTACCAGAGATCACACAAATGAACCAAGATGCATATGTGCACACGGATTCGCGGGACAAGATGAATGCGACAGTTTTGCAACGATTGCCGCAATGATCTATGACCCCAAGGAGAGATGTATGTACGCGTGTCATCAGAATCCTTGCACGAACGAGTATATCCGAATCGACATGGCGTTATAAAAAGTATAGGAGGAAACAAAAATGGCTACAGGAATTGGACTCATCTATGTTGGCTGCGTTCTACTCATTAACGGAATTGGCATGCTGAAAAATTTCGATCTCAAAGCGCTTGCAATCATGAACTTCTTCACAGGCGGCGCGTACGTTGTTATCAATATCATTAATCTTGCATTTGCAACAACTTCGGGCGCAGGCATCTCTGCCTTCTACGGCGTTGCGACAAGCATGCTCTTCGGATTCACATATCTATTTGTGGGTCTCGTTGACTGGTTCAAGCTTGATGGAAGACCAATGTCGTGGTATTGCTTCTTTGTTGGCGTTAACACAATCCCTTGCTCTATCTTAAGCTTCAAGGGCGGAGATCCACGCTTTGGCGTGATCTGGCTCATTTGGGGATTCCTATGGCTTCTCTACTGGGTTGCAGGAGCTTTCGAGAAAGTCAAGGTCAATGGAAAGTTTGTTGCCATATCGACGATTTTTGTCGGCGTATGCACATGCTGGATCCCAGGATATATGCTCCTTGCCAATTGGTGGTAATTAACCCGCTTATCCGCTCCCCCCTAGTGAAATCGGTAAATGCGCCAATGCGAAATGCATTCGGCGTATTTATCGATTTTAGGGGATTATACGAAAGACAGAAACGAGAATGACACAGATACCGGAGGACGCGCATATGATGAATCTCTTTATCAATTATGACTGCAATTTGAATTGTGATTATTGCTTCATTCACGGATTTTCCAGACAATTTCCGCTTCAGATTGACGAGCCTTCCTTTGAGAAGCTTTGTAATTGGTTATCGGATAATCGCGTGTATGCGATCGGGATTCTCGGAGGCGAGCCGACGCTGCATCCGAGGCTTCCCGAGATGCTGTATCACCTAAATGCAATTGGCGTCTCTCCCGTCCTGTTTACGAACGGACTTTTTGCCCCGGCACTTCTGGATCCTCTTGCCGATACAGTCGCGAATTTCGTGGTGAACTATAATGATCCGTCCATCTATACGGAAAAACAGTTTGTCCGCTTGCATGAGAATTTGGGCGAATTGGCGAAGCGCGGCTGCAGCTTGTCTTTCTCCAAAAATTTCTCGCGCGGCAAAATGGCATACGATTATTTGCTTCATGCCTGTGAAAAGTATGGCATCTCAAAAATCCGCTATGACATCTCAAGACCCAACCCGCTCGAGCCCAATAATTTCTATGATTTAGAGGAATCGAAGAAGCTGGTGGGCGGCATTTTGGGGTTTGTGCGTGCGTGCGAAGAGAAAGAAATATTGACAGGACTTGATTGTTGCCTGCCAATGTGTTTTTTTGATAGTGAGGCACGCGCATATATGTCATCAGTCTCGATGAAATTCTCGGGAATCTGTTTCCCGTCAATGGATATTCAAACAGACCTTTCGGTGTCATACTGTATACCAATGCAGGATTTTGCTGTTCCAGACGTGACGACATGCGCTGGCGAACTGGGCTTACTTACGACATTTTCTGGCATGGCCAGAGAAATACGAAACGAGCGAACAGAAGAGATATGTCAGACATGTGCGTCTTTCGGGAAAGTCTGCCAGGGAGGATGCCTTGCACTAAAAAGACGCGCGAAAAGTGAGAAACGGAGCGAAACATCATGAGCGAAACGTTCGTTAAGACGACTTGTACCCGTGATTGCCCCAATACATGCGGTCTTATTGCTCATGTTGAGAGCGGTCGCGTGGTGAAGCTTACCGGCAACAAGGAGCATCCGGAAAATCAGGGACGCTGCTGTATGAAGTGCTCGCATTTTCTGGAACACATATATGACAAGTCCCGCGTGATGTATCCGCTTAAGAAGATTGACGGCACATTTGTCCGAATATCCTGGGATGCCGCGTTAGATGAGATCGCAGAGCGTTTTCGCGAGTTGGTCTTGGATGGGAAGGCATCGTCCATTTTATACTATCAGGGATTTGCGGCACGAACGGCACTTAAGCTTGTGAATCGGCGCTTTTTCAGTCTTCTGGGGAACACATCACTAACGAAGGGCACAATATGCGGCGGTGCCGGACAGGGCTCGCAGGATCTTGATTTCGGTGAGCGGATTTCGCATGATATTCAGGATTATGAGAACAGTGGCTCCATGATTTTGTGGGGACGAAACCCCGTTGCAACGGGTATCAATCTTGTTCCAGCCATCACAGGAATCAAGAAGCGCGGCGGCACGGTGGTGCTTGTTGATCCGGTCGACACACAGACGGCACCGCTTTGCTCGATGCATATCCGACCAAGACCGGGAACGGATGCGTATCTTGCGATGGCACTCGCAAGGATTCTTCACGAGAATCATGCGGAGGATACAGTTTTTCTGGAAAAGCACTGTGAAAATTACTCTGTATATAAAGAAATGATTTTCCGATTCTCTGTTGAGGCGTGTGCACTTGCCTGTGATGTATCCGTTTCAGAAATTTATGCTGTAGCGGATATTCTTATGAAGCAAAAGCCGGTTGCCTTCGTCCTTGGATGGGGACTTCACCGATGGGAATATGCCCATACGACGCTTCGCAGTATTGATGCGCTCGGTGCCGTTTGTGGTTCTATCGGACGAAGCGGCGGCGGCGTCAGCCAGGGCTTTGAAGAATATGCGCCATATGATTGGGATGTATGGGGCGATGCCTTACAGCCGAATCGCAGAAAGCTCTATATGCAGCTGATCGGTTCGGAAATACTGTCGGCAGATCCTCCCATTGAGGCGATGATGATTACGGCAGGAAATCCAGTTGCGATGGTTCCTGACGCGAATCTGACAATAAATGCGCTGGAATCGATTCCGTTTCTGGTCGTCGCAGGACATTTTCTTGATGATACGGGCAGTCTGGCGGACATATTTCTTCCCGTGACCACGTATCTTGAGGAGAAGGATATTGTCGCTTCTTATGGACATAGCTTTATCGGACCACTCAATCCGGCAATTCCTCATATGGGTGAGTGTAAATCCGATTTTGAGATCTTTATGGAGCTGGGGAAGCGCTTCGACTTTGCAGACGAATATGTGAAGACTGCAGATGAATGGCTAGACATTATTATGCGGCCCACAATTGAGAAGGGAATCTCTCTCAAGCAGATTTTCGATGGGGGCGTTTTCCAGCCAGATGTACCGCATGTACCGTATACAGATTTCGTTTTCCCGACGCCATCGGGAAAATTCAGGCTTATGGAGGAATTCGAATATCCTTCTTATGAGCCGCCGGAGTATCCGTACAGACTGATGTCTGTCGCGCCCAAAGAATGGCTTTGCTCGGAAATTACGATGGAAGACCAACCGGAATTGCTCCCTGTTTTCTTAAGCATGCAAGAAGGCGAGAAGCTGCAAATCGCAGAGGGTGAAATATGCGGGGTTGAAAGTCCCGTTGGTGAGATCAGATGCAAGGTGCACCTTGTGGAGAAACAACGGTCGGATCTGGTTGTCATTCCTCGAGGAGGCTGGAGTCTTGCCGGAAGAAACGTCAATTTGCTTACACTGGGAATTGTAACGAAAGTCGGCGGAGGAACGGCTTACTATGAAACGCGTGTTCGGTTGGTAAAAATATAGAACAAATCAATGAATGGGGGCATGACATAAATGAATACGAAACCGGTCATACTTATAACGACTTCGACAAATCCGGCTTCTGACAAATTTGAACAGAATAAAGATTATGCGCAGGCGATTCGTCAGGCGGGCGGGCTGCCGGTTTTTCTTCCGACGGAAGATGAATTCGAGGAGTATGACGAGTATTTAGATCTCGCAGATGGTCTCTTCTTAACTGGAGGACAGGATATTCTCCCCAATTTCTATCAGGAATTATCCGTTGAAGGCTTTGCCATTAATTGGCCAATGAATCCTCATCGAGATATCTTCGAGATTGAAATGACAAAACGTGCGCTTCAGAGAGGGATGCCTGTTTTCGGCATTTGCAGAGGCATGCAACTTCTGACGGTTGCTTGCAAAGGCAGCCTGTATCAGGACATTCACGCTCAGGTAGACCGTGCGATTCCGATTCGGCATTTCCAAGACAGTACATGGTCATATCCTTCACATGCAATACAGGTTGTGAGGAATTCGAGGCTTTTTGACATTCTGGGTGAGGAGACAATTCAGGTGAATAGCCTCCATCATCAGGCGGCGCATACCGTTCCAGATTCACTTATCATTACGGCGCGTGCCGAAGATGGGGTCATCGAAGCCATCGAGGGCAAAGGGAAGGCATATGCACTTGCCGTTCAGTGGCATCCCGAACGGTTGCTGTCGGAAGACGGTAAATGGCTGAAGCTTTTTTCTTCCTTTACGGATGCGGCGGGTGCCTATCATACCACCCTAGAAAGGTAGTAAAGTACAGATGGCAGTATTGGAACAGGCTATTTCCCTTCTAGAAGAGTATGTGTCCTCGAAAGCGACTTTCGAGGATGTGCCGCTCGCTTGCGCTTGTGGCAGAATCCTGCAAAGAGAGGTTCTCGCTCCTTTTCCCGTGCCTAGTTTCCCGAAATCGGCAATGGATGGCTATGCGGTGTTTTCCTCTGATACAGAAGGTGCCTCCGCTGCTTCTCGTGTTACGCTTCATATCTCAGGAGAAATATTGGCGGGCGACAAGGCGACGTGTATTGCCAATAAGGGCGATGTTTGTCGGATCATGACAGGTGCGATTGTTCCTGATGGGTATGATGCCGTTATCAGACAAGAGGATGTGGAATGTGAGGGGAGTCATATCTTTGTGTCGTCGCCGATTGCCCGTTTTCGCAATTACTGTTGTGTGGGCGAAGATATTGCGGTTGGCGAAGAGGTACTACCTGCTGGGACGCGATTAACTCCCGTGGATATTGGCATTCTTGCGAGTATGGGTATCGGATCTGTTCGCGTAATAGAGCCGCTCAGGGTGCCGATTCTGTGCACGGGAGCCGAGTTGTGCGAAGCGGGATCAGGGGAAATTCCGCCCGAAGGGAAAATTTACAACAGTCTGGGTCCGATGTTTGCAAGCTATATACAGGAAATGGGAGGGATCGCGACATACGCGTATTGCGGAGATGATGTCGGCACAGCAAAAGCATTCTTTGCAAAGGAATGGTGCTGTGCGGATATTTTCATATCAACGGGCGGAGTTTCTGTCGGGAAAATGGACATTATTCCGCAAATCATGGAGGAGATCGGGGCAGAAATCCTGTTTGATCAGATAGACATTCAGCCGGGCACGCCGACGAAGGCCTATGATTATCGCGGGAAACTCGTTTTATGTCTCTCCGGAAACCCATATGCCGCACTGACACATTTTCAGTTGCTTTTCTATACGGCGGCGGCAAAAAAGATGGGCTGTGATTTCTTTTCCCCGAAGAGAAAACAGGCAATCATGGCACAAGTATACGAGAATCATGCAGGGCGGCGAAGACTTGTCCGCGCGGCGGATAGGGACGGGCTTGTCTATCTTCCGTCGTCAAAACATGCGTCCTCCATTCTGTCGAATCTGAATGTCTGCAATTGTCTCGTTGATGTCGCCCCCAGGGCTTTTCTATCCGTGGGCGATGAAGTCACGATATTTCTGCTCAGGGGGAGTGAATTATGAGGATCAGCGTTGCGATACTGGCAGGCGGAAAAAGTCGCCGAATGGGCGAAGATAAGGCGCTTTGCAGTTTTTCTGGCAATACGTTTTTAGGAACACTTGTGAAGTCGTTTTCGAGCTATGATGATCTGCTCATTTCTGTTGCGCCGGGTCGTCATTATGCCGGATATGCAGGCAGACAAATTGAAGATGAATATGAAGGCAAGGGGCCGTTAGAAGGACTTCGCCAGTGCCTGCTTCATGCAGCGCACGAGTATGTTTTTGTCTGTGCCGTAGATATGCCGAAAATGAATCCAGAGGTGACGACGTATCTAGCAAAGAAAATTCATGAGGGCGTGGATGCCGTCGTATTTACAGAGAAGACACTGGCTCACCCTCTCTGTGCTCTTTATGCCCGTTCCGCGCTGCCTATTCTTGAAGAGCAAATACAGAAGAACTGTAAAAAGATGACCGATCTGCTTGATCGGATTCATACGATCTATTTACCAGTTGAAGGAACTCCGATCAATCCTTGTCTGCTTGCAAACATAAATAGTCAGGAGGATTGGACGGCGCTGTCTTCGCAACGAAAAAAACAGATATTTTGCATCAGTGGCGCGAAGAACTGCGGGAAGACGACACTTATTGAGAAGCTCCTTCCCATCTTTTCGCGTCAGGGGTATCGGGTTGCCGTCATTAAGCATGACGGACATGATTATGAGGCAGACAGGGAGAATACGGACACCTATAAATACCGCATGGCCGGCGCTCAGATCATCGGGATATTTTCTCCCTATCAGAATACTTTTTTTGAAATTCGGAAAAACACACAACTTGAGGAGATGCTTGCCAAAGTTTCTGATGTCGACCTTATACTCATCGAGGGAATGAAAAATAGCGCGTATCCGAGAATTGAGATTCTTCGCCCAGAAATCGAAGATCAATTGTCAGGTAATCCGGCTTCTCTTGCTGCAGTGGCGGCCGAAAGCCCGGAAATCGTTCCGCCAAACAAACGCTTCTTACCGCTAAGCGACCCCGAAGCGATTGCTCGTTTTGTGATTCATTTCCCATCATCGAATCAATTAGACTGACAAGATATAACGGAGGGCACATCAATTGGGTAAAATAATGGCAATCAGTACAAGCCAAAAACGCGGCACGATTAAGATACCGCAGGATCAGGTGCGCGTCATAACAAATTACGGATTGGAAGGCGATGCACATGCCGGAAATTGGCATAGACAGGTGAGCCTTCTTTCCTATCAGAAATATCTTGATTTTTGCACTAATCATGCCAAAGTTTGTCCAGGTGAATTTGGCGAGAATCTTCTCGTGGATGGATTTGATTTCAAAACTTTTTCAATTGGCACGCTTTTTTTCTCAAAACGTGTTATTCTTGAAATAACGCAAATCGGGAAAAAATGTCATTCGCATTGTGATATTTTTGATCGCGTTGGACACTGTATTATGCCTACAGAAGGCGTGTTTGCTCGAGTGGTAAGCGGAGGCGTGATCCATAAAGGCGACACGTTTGAACTGTATCAGGGCAAGGATGAAGAGGGGGTATTTGCGATGGCCGCATGCGAGGCAGTGCAAATACGTGTGTAATCTGGAGGGATATCATTTGAAGGTAGTTGAACTTATTCACGATTTTGATCATGCACCTATGGAGTCGAATGTTGACAGATATTTGCGTAAGTTTCCGGACACAACGACGGAGAGAGTAAGTGCATTTGAGGAGAATCCGCATTTTCCTGATCCGAAGACATATGATCTTCTGATTCTGCACGGCGGTTCTCAGCACGTATGGGATAAGAAATCGTCCCCTTGGCTTGTAAATGAACTTGCTTACATTTCGGCAGTCATTTCGGCCGGGGTTCCGGTTGTCGGTTTTTGCCTGGGCGGTCAGCTTCTCGCCGAGGCGCTCGGCGGGCGGGTCTATCCGGCGATTGAAAGCGAGAATGGATTTTTTACAATCAATATTGATATGGAAGCGCAGACGGTTCTTCTTGATGGTATTGATGATCCGTTTCTGACTTTTCTTTGGCATGATGATCACTATATTCTGCCGGAAGACTGTGTAAGAAGCGCATATACCAAGCAGACGGAGAATCAGGTTTTTCATAGTGAGAAACATCCTGTTGTCGGATACCAGTTTCACCCAGAATACACACCGGAAATTATTACATACTCACTTGATCTTTTTCCTGATGTGGAAATGTCGATCGACGGCAAGATGGCAAGTCGCCCGATATTTGATTTAGCGATGTCAATGTGGGAGGATCCGTATATTCTTTTCGAGCAATTGATGGATAATTGCTTACTGCATTTTCGCGCGAATTTCCAGATCGATCTGGGATAAATAGCAAGTGGGCATGCTGATTAACCGGCTGCAGTCGAATTCGATTGAGCCGGTTTTTTGCGCGCCTCAAATTAGACAAAGAAGTACGTTTCTGATTACTTCGCTTTGTGCACATCGCAGCATTTTGCGCAATTTACCACAGCGAGATGCATAAAATTGCGGATATCAATCGCCTCATTCTGTACAGTTTCGTTTATTGAGAGTCGTGTTACACGAAGCTAGAATAACAGCATAGCCGGCGACGCTTCGAGAAGTGACATCATGTGTCCGGCACGTATAGACAAAGAGGTCTTCCATGACTTGCAGCATTTGCTGCTAGCTGTGGGGGATCTTTTTCATGAAGGAGGAATTTAGATGAGACAAGTTGCTATTTATGGAAAAGGCGGAATCGGTAAATCCACGACGACACAGAATCTGAATGCCGGTCTTGCAGAAATGGGAAAGAAAATTATGATCGTTGGATGTGATCCGAAAGCGGATTCGACACGACTCATTCTTGGAGGTCTGGCACAGCAGACGGTTCTCGACACACTTCGTGAAGAGGGTGAAGACATTGAACTTGACCTTATTATGAAAAACGGTTATGGCAATATCCGCTGCGTAGAGTCCGGCGGACCCGAGCCCGGTGTTGGCTGTGCAGGTCGCGGAATTATTACATCTATCGGAATGCTCGAAAGACTTGGCGCCTATACGGAAGATCTTGACTATGTTTTCTATGATGTTCTTGGAGACGTTGTTTGCGGAGGATTCGCGATGCCTATTCGCGAAGGAAAAGCACGGGAGATATATATCGTTGCTTCCGGCGAGATGATGGCACTTTATGCCGCTAATAACATTGCAAAAGGTGTTCAGAAATATGCAAATTCCGGTGGAGTTCGTCTTGGCGGAATCATCTGCAACAGCCGTAAGGTTGACGGAGAAGCTGAACTTGTTGCTGCTTTTGCCAAGGAACTGGGCAGTCAGATGATTCATTTTGTCCCTCGCGACAATATGGTTCAGAGAGCCGAAATCAATAAGAAGACGGTTATCGAATTTGATCCGACTTGCGCACAGGCCGATGAATACAGAATGCTCTCCAGCAAAATTGATGGAAATGATATGTTCATTATCCCGAAGCCTCTTAAGCAGGATCGCTTGGAAGAAATCCTCATGGAACATGGTCTGATGGATATTTAAGGATTGACTCCGAATAGATAAATGATAGGAAGAGTTTGAGCCGAAGTGCCAGATAGGCGCTCGGATATAAGTAGCAGGAGGTAATTTTATGCTTTTAGTCAGAGCCATTATTCGCCCGGAAAAGGTTAGTGCCGTTCTTGCCGAATTGCTTTCCGCTGGGTTTCCAGCCGTTACCAAGATGGATGTTTTCGGACGTGGCCGTCAGAAGGGCGTGAAAGTCGGAGACGTATACTACGATGAGATCCCGAAGGAGATGCTTCTGTTTGTTATTCAAGATGAAGACAAAGATGATGTTGTGAAAGTGATTATGAGAACAGCAAGAACAGGGGAAAAGGGCAACTTCGGAGATGGCCGTATTTTCATAAGTCCAGTTGAGGATGCTTATACAATCAGCACAGGCAAACAGGGACTGTAAAGAAGGAGGAATACCTTATGAAAGAGGTTATGGCTTTTATCCGGGTTAACAAGATTAACCAGACGAAGGAAGCTCTTGCGGAAGCCGGTTTTCCATCCTTCACCTGCAGGAAATGTCTGGGTAGGGGGAAGAAATCCGTTGATCTTTCACTTGTGAACACACTACTCGAATCCGGCGATATTCCGGCTTCTCCGAAAGGTGAGGCACTTACGGAATCTTCAAGGCTGATTCCGAAGCGGTTTTTCACTCTGATCGTGCGTGATGAAGAGGTCAAGAAAGTGGTTAATACAATTATTGAAGTCAACAGCACAGGAAATCCAGGTGATGGGAAGATTTTTGTCATACCGACACAGGAATCCTATCGGGTCCGCGATGGCGGAACAGATCTGGACGAATCAATGTAGAGGGAGTTGAAAATATATGGATTCTAAAGGAAAAGTACTTGATCAATACAGTGCGCGTGTTTTCAAAAACAGAAAAGAGCATGTTGCGGTCAAAGAAGGCGAAAATGTACCGGTGCTTGCGGCGAATACACGTACCATTCCAGGAATTATGTCACATCGCGGATGTTGCTATGCAGGATGCAAGGGCGTTGTGCTTGCGCCCATCAAGGACGTTGCTGTTATCACGCACGGCCCGATAGGCTGCGGTTTCTACTCTTGGGGAACCAGAAGAAACAAGGCACTGACAGATGAAGAAGGCAAGAATTTTGTCGAATACTGTCTTTCCACGGATATGCAGGAATCCGATATTGTCTTTGGCGGAGAGAAAAAACTCCGGAAAGCAATTACCGAGGTTGTGGAGATCTTTGACCCCGGCATGATTATGATCTGCTCGACTTGCCCTGTCGGACTTATCGGAGATGATATTCACGCAATTGCTGCGGAAGCACAAGAGAAATACGGACGTCCCGTTATGGCTTTTTCCTGCGAAGGATACAAGGGCGTCAGCCAATCAGGCGGACACCATATTGCCAATAACGGTCTTGTCAAGAATGTTATCGGAAAGGGAAGTGCAGAAAAGAAAACGCATTCACTTAACATTCTTGGAGAGTACAATATCGGCGGAGATGGATGGGAGATAGGAAGAGTTCTCAAGAGAATCGGCTACAATATTGTGTCGGTTATGACAGGCGACGGTTCCTACAAGGATATCCAAAATGCACATACTGCTGATCTGAATCTGGTTCAGTGCCACCGTTCCATTAACTACATTGCCGAGATGCTTAAGACAAAGTATGGGACGGATTGGATGAAGGTGAATTTCATCGGCGTTGAGTCGACCATCCAGACACTTCGGGATATCGCGATGTACTTCGGCGAACAGGAATTGATTGACAAAACGGAAGAAGTAATTGCTGACGAGCTTGCCGAAATTAGTGAGGACATTTCGTTTTATCATTCCAGACTAAAGGGCAAAACAGCAGCGCTTTATGTCGGAGGGTCACGCGCACACCATTACCAATATTTGCTCAAAGACTTTGGTGTAAATACGATTCTTGCCGGTTACGAATTCGCACATAGAGATGATTACGAAGGCAAAGATATCGCCGATTCGATCAAAGAAGACGCTGACAGCAAAAACATCGAGGAGATAACCGTTACGGCTGATCCAGAGAAATTCAATCTTCGCCTTACGCCTGACCAGTACGAAGAGCTCAAAGCGAAGATCCCCCTGGAAGATTACCCCGGTATGATTCGGGATATGGATGACGGGGCAGTGATCGTCGATGACCTGAATCATTTTGAGACGGAAGAGTTTCTCAAATTACTTAAGCCAGATATCTTCTTTTCGGGAATCAAGGACAAGTATGTTGCGCAAAAAGGCGGCACTCTTTCCAGACAGCTTCATTCATACGATTACAGCGGCCCCTATGCTGGGTTCAAGGGAGCTGTCAATTTTGGAAGAGATATCACGATGGGCATTTATACGCCGGCCTGGGGACTTGTCTCTCCACCCTGGAAGAAAATTCCGACACTTGTCGGCACATACGGAGGTGATATCTGATGCTTAACATGACACCTAAGGAAATTTCGGAAAGAAAGGCTATCCGAATCAATCCATGCAAGACCTGCCAGCCGGTTGGTGCAATGTATGCGGCACTTGGGGTTCATTCCTGTATGCCACACAGCCACGGTTCACAAGGCTGCTGTTCCTACCACCGCACATATCTGACACGCCATTTCAAGGATCCGGCCATCGCATCAAGCTCTTCCTTTACGGAAGGCGCTTCGGTCTTCGGCGGAGGCAGCAACCTGAAAACATCGGTCAAGAACATTTTCGACATTTATAATCCCGACATTATTGCGGTTCACACTACGTGCCTTTCTGAGACAATCGGAGATGATTTGAATGCATTCATTCAGGACACTCCCATTCCGGAAGGGAAGTATGTCGTGCACGCCAACACCCCAAGCTATGTTGGCTCGCATGTAACAGGATATGGAAATATGATAGCCGGATTTGTTCGCTACTTGTCTGAACATACTGGTGTATCAAACGGAAAGACAGCCCTTGTCCCAGGATTTGTGAATCCAGGCGATATGCGGGAGATTAAGCGAATTGCTGAGCTGATGAATGTACCGTTCACCATGCTTCCCGACACGAGCGGAGTGATGGACGCGCCTATGACTGGGAAATATGAGATGTACCCGAAGGGTGGCACTTCGATTCCTGACATTATTGGTCTTGGCGACTGCAAGAAAGCAATCGGGTTCGGTGAATTTGCCACGATCGAAGGTGTATCTGCCCTTCGCAAGAAATGCAAGGTTCCGTATGAGATGCTTGAACTTCCGATCGGAATTGAAAACACAGATGCATATATTTTGCAGCTTCAGCAGATCGGAAGCGGAGAAGTCCCTTATTCACTTGAAGAGGAACGCGGACAGCTTCTTGACATCATTTTGGATTCGCATCCGTATTATCACGGGAAAACGGTTGCGATCTATGGCGATCCTGACACGGTTCTTGGTATCGCAGCCCTTACCCTAGAGATGGGCATGCACCCCAAATACCTTTTCACAGGTACGCCCGGCGACCTGTTTCAGCAGAAGGCCAAAGCACTCCTCGCCAAATATGGCATCGAGGATTGTATCGCAAAGTCGGCCGCGGATCTTTTCGAACTTCATCAGCTCATCAAAAATGAATCGGTTGATCTGATGATCGGCGGCACGCACGGGAAGCAGATTGCACTTGCGGAGGATATCCCTCTGGTTCGCGCAGGTTTTCCGATTCTGGATCGATATGTACACTCCTATTTGCCGATTGTCGGTTATCGCGGCGCGATTTTACTGGTTGAGAAAATCGCTAACGCTCTCATGGATCGTCAAGACCGTGATGCAGCGGACGAAGATGTCGAGATGATCATGTAATTTACTTATGCCAATCTACTCGATGAGCAGCATCGCTTTCCTCAAGGCAGAGTCGCCGTACGGAGCTCCTTCATTTCCGTGCGGCGGCACCCCCGCCTGGGATCCATATGCGAGATGCGGAGGTGTAAACAATGACAAACAGCAAAAATGTCATGCCAAGTGAAACCCTAAATCGGGATCTTCTGGAGAAACGCAAAGATTCGGTACGTCATGCCGGATGCGGCGCAAAGAAAGAAATTACATGCGATACGCAAAGTGTCGCTGGTGCGGTCAGTCAGCGGGCTTGTGTCTATTGTGGCGCGCGCGTGGTACTCAATCCAATTACGGATGCTTTTCATATTGTCCACGGACCGATCGGATGCGCCAGCTATACGTGGGATATACGAGGGAGCCTTTCCAGTGGCGACGATCTGTATCGCAATAGTTTTTCAACAGATATGAAGGAAACAGATATTGTTTTTGGCGGGGAGAAAAAACTGACGGAAGCAATTGATGAAGTCATGAAGGTGCATGCACCAAAAGTCATATTCATCTATTCAACTTGTATTGTCGGGGTTATTGGTGATGATGTCGATGCCGTTTGCCGAAGTGCAGAACAAAAGTATGGGAATCGCGTTATCTCGGTAAAAGCACCCGGATTTGCCGGTCATAAAGCCGTCGGATACAGAATGGCTTGTGATGCGCTTATGTCGCTGATGCTGCCGCATTATAATTCGGAGACAATAAAGCACGGAATCAATCTACTTGGTGACTACAATCTAGCTGGAGAATTCTGGCTTGTTAAGGGATATCTGGCGAGAATCGGCGTGGAACTGATTACCGGAGTGACTGGAGACAGCAGCTACGAGAGTCTGATTCGCGCACCGCAGGCAGAGCTAAACATTGTCCAGTGTGCGGGTTCATCGCATTATTTGGCCAATCGAATGGAAGAGGAAATGCAAATCCCCTCGCTGAACGTGAGTTTTTATGGACTTGAAGATACAAAGGCCTCGTTGCTTCGCATTGCACATGCACTTAAATCTCCGGATATTCTCGCAAAGGCGAAAAAACTGATCGGCGAGGAAGAAGCCAGAGTGAAGCCCTTTGTGGATAAAATCCGATCGAATCTTTCCGGCAAAAAGGCTGCAATCTATGTCGGCGGCGGATTCAAAGCGATTTCTCTCATTCGTCAGTTCAAGGAACTTGGCATGGAGACCGTTGTAGTCGGAACGCAGACGGGAAAAAAGGCAGATTACGAAGTGATAGAGAGTCTCGTATCAGACGGAACGGTGATACTAGACGATACAAATCCGGCTGAACTGGAGCGATTTATGAAGGAAAAAGGCGCTGATATTCTTGTCGGAGGGGTAAAAGAAAGGCCGCTTGCCTATAAATTAGGCATCGCATTTTGTGATCATAATCACGAGCGGAAGCACCCGCTTGCAGGCTATGATGGTGTGCTGAATTTTGCATCAGAAATCAATGCCTCGCTGAACAGTCCGATCTGGGATTATGTAGGCTAAAGGAGGACGCTTTATGGCAAGTAACAAGGCTGCTCTTGTGAGCTTAACGACAAACCCCTGCAAGATGTGTATGCCAATGGGTGCCGTCACGGCTTTTTATGGAATTAAAAAGTGCATCTGCCTTCTTCACGGATCACAGGGCTGCAGTACATATATACGAAGACACATGGCGACGCATTATAACGAACCGGTAGATATTGCTTCCTCTTCTTTGACAGAACAAGGAACGGTATATGGAGGAGAAGATAATCTGCTTACCGGACTCAAAAATCTCATTTCCGTATACGACCCCGAAGTAATTGCTGTCGCAACGACTTGTCTTGCAGAGACAATTGGCGAAGACGTTGCTCGAATCATCGAGAAATTTAACGCCTCCTATACCGGGAAAAAGATCACAATTATTCCTGCCGCCTCCGGCGGATTCGCTGGTACACAATTCGAAGGTTTTTTTCACGCGTTGTATTCAATTGTCTCAAATATTCCCATGCTGACACAAAAACATGATGACGTTAACATTATTACTGGCCCGATAAGTCCGGCAGACACCAGAGCCTTGAAGTCATTGCTGGATCAAAGTGGATTGTCCTATATTCTTCTCCCCGATATATCCGAGAACCTTGACGGTGGACATGAGAAGGTGTATCAGAAGCTTCCTTCAGGCGGCACATCGATTTATGATGTATCGCGTATGGCAGGAAGCCGTATGACCATTGAACTTTCAGAATTTGCGCCGGATCGACTGAGTCCCGGGCTCTATCTTGAGAAGACTTACGGCGTGCCGTTGACGCGTCTTCCCCTGCCGATTGGCCTTCGCGATACAGATGCTTTCATGAATGCGCTTCGCCTTGCCGGCGCGTCTTTTCCTTCATCTGTCGAGAAGGATCGCGGCCGCCATCTGGATGCGATGATTGACGCCCATAAGTATAACGCCAAAGCAAGAGCCGTCATTTTCGGGGAACCGGATTTCGTATATTCGATGAGCAGACTCTGCCTTGAAAGCGGGATCTTTCCATCCGTTGCAGCTTCAGGTGCCGCTTGTCCTTCGCTCACAGAGAAGCTGCGCGATGAAATTCAGTCACTTTCCGATCGTTTCCTAGGCGCACCTTTTCGCATATTGGATCAGGCTGATTTCGACGAGATCGAAGAGGCATGCGTTCAGACGGGGGCGAACATTCTGATCGGAAGCTCAGACGGAAGAAGAATATCTGAACGCAGAAATCTCCCGCTTATCCGATGTGCATTCCCGATACATGATGCTTTGGGCGGGCAACGAATACGGCTTCTTTTTTATGATGGAGCCCTCTCGATGATAAACGAAGTTGCTAATCATATGCTGCATCATACGGAAACGACTTTCCGACAAGAACTTTACGAGAAATATTATCCGCCCACTCAAATGGAGGATCTGCCTGTGAATCATGAAGCCACCCTAAGTAAGCCTATGACAATAGAAGAAAAGACAGCGACGCACCCCTGTTACAACTGCGGTGCAGGGAAATATGCCAGAATTCACCTGCCAATTGCCCCCAAATGTAATATCAGCTGCAATTACTGCGTGCGAAAATTTGACTGCCCTAACGAGAGTAGACCCGGCGTCACGACGAAGGTGATTACCCCGGAGGAAGCTGTTGAGCGCTATTTATCTACCAAGGCGAAAATGCCAAACCTTAAGGTTGTCGGCATTGCAGGTCCCGGAGAGGCACTGGCAAATTTTGAAAATACCAAGAAAACGCTTGAGCAAATACGCGCAATTGACCCGGACGTAACCTTTTGTCTTTCAACCAACGGATTGATGCTTCCTTTCTACGCGCAACAGCTGATTGATCTGGGAGTCAGCCATATAACCGTAACCATGAATGCCGTCGATCCGGAAATCGGAGCGAAAATATACAGATATGTCGATTATCTTGGCAAAAGGTACATCGGTGTTGAGGCAGCGAAGATTCTGCAAAATAACCAACTGTCAGGGCTTTCGTACCTTACGGCACAGGGCATCATCTGCAAAGTGAATGTCGTTATGCTTAAGGGCGTAAATGATCATCATGTTGAAGAGGTTGTAAAAACGGTCAGCGAGATGGGAATTCATATAACGAATATTATGCAGATGATTCCCGTACAAGGAAGTGTATTCGAGAGGCTTCCTCTTGTCAGTAATCGAGAGCTAGACGCGATGCGGAATCAGTGCAGCGGATACATCAAGCAGATGTTCCATTGCCGCCAATGCCGAGCGGACGCGGTGGGAACACTTGACAAAGACGAATCAGGCACGCTATTTCCGCCTTGCCCATCTACATTATCCAAAGAAGAAGCTCTCGTGACATCTGCCGAAAAAGAGGCGATAAAACCCATCACATCAGGCGAGACGGAGAGTTATCGAGCTGCCGTCTGTACCAAGAGTGGTATATTGGTGGATCAACACTTCGGCCAGGCCAGTGAGCTTCACATATATGAGTGCAGAGGCAAGGAAGTCTCTTTTGTGGAGAAAAGAAAGGTAGATGCATACTGCTCGGGAAGCACTTCCTGTGGAGATAACAAAGAGACCGTAATTTACGAGAAGATGTTCGAGACAGCCCCTGATGAGAAGGAAGGAAAAATCGAGAAGCTTCTTACCGCGACAAAAGATTGCGATTATGTAATCGCCATGAGAATCGGAGATGCCCCGTCACGAAGACTTCTTGCGCAGGGGACCAAACCTGTTACAACCTATGAGCCAATTGAAAAGGCGGTTTCCCGCGCAGAGAGTCTGTATCATCTGCAAAAAAGAAAAGAGGAGGACGTAGTATGATTAGCCCGAAATACCATGTTTTTGTATGTACTAGTTGTCGCACCAACGGAACGCAAAAAGGATTCTGCTACAGCAAAGGGAGCGTCAATCTGATTGATCGTTTTATGGAAGAGATTGAGGATCGTGATCTTTCGTCAAAAGTCATGATAACGAATACCGGATGCTTCGGAATTTGTGACAAAGGTCCAATTGTTGTTATCTATCCTGAAGGGGTCTGGTATGGTAATATAACAGAAGATGATGTGGCTCGTATTGTAGAGGAACATCTTGAAGGCGGCGTAGTTGTGGAAGACCTTCGAATCTGATAGTACGTTTCTGATCTAGAGAGGGACAGATGGTAACCAATGCCGTTTGTCCTTCTTTTTATTTTCTAGGAGGCAAGATGATTCGATTGACAGATACGACACTCATGCATATCCGTATTTCGGAAGCCTTACAGACGAAAGATGTCCTATCGTTTTGTCGTTTGCTTCTGCGTGTTGGAGTGGAGTATGTTCAGATGCCGACAGCAATGTATTCGCTGCTTCTTTCTGACAAGTCGTTTTATGACGAGGTCAATAAAGGGCTTGATTCGACAGCGAAAGAAGGCAAAACACTTCCTACCATTGTTCTTCACCTTGAATTAGAAGAGCAGAAACGAGCCTATCCGGAGATTCACAATTTTGTCTGTCGTTTCTGCAAAAACAGTGACGACGCTATGATTACCTGCGAACATCAGATGAATGATATTCGCGAAGTGAATCGTCTGCAAAGCGAATCCAAAAGGCCTTGCTCTCGCATTACCGGACTCGACGATATTCTTCTTCGCAATTACGAATCGGTTTTCGCGCAAATCCAGACCTATCTTGGAAAGAATTATGAGTTCTGCCCGCAGAACAGCTATGGACTTGCGACGGCAGCAGCGGTCGAGTGGGCAAATGCCGGTGGATCCCGTCTGGTTACTGCTTTCGGGGGAATCGGCAATACGGCGGCAACAGAAGAAGTCATCATGGCACTTCGGATCAATTTCAGGTTCCATCCCAATCACGATTACTCGATACTTCCTGTGATGAAAGTCTTATTTGAGAGGCTGTCAGGCACAGGCTTCCCTGCAAGAAAGCCTGTCCTCGGATCCGCCATATTTGCGGTTGAGGCCGGCATCCATGCCGATGGAATCTCAAAAGCGCCCTATACCTACGAGCCCTTTATTCCTGAATCGGTAGGAAAAGCAAGATCACTCGTGGTCGGAAAGCATTCCGGCTCAAAGGCAATTGAAATCAAACTGCATGATTTAGGTATAGCCATTCCGGAAAAGGCCATTCCGGAACTTCTTATCAAGGTTCAGGAGGCGAGTGTTCTGCTGGGAAGAAGTCTGTCAGACGAAGAATTCGTGCAACTTGTTAAGACGAGGTGATTCGGCTAATTATCAAGGAAGGAGCCATTCTATCATGAAAGAGCGACGTTACATTGTGGATACGACACTTCGAGATGGCGAGCAGAGCCCGGGAATTGCTTTTTCTGTCTCGGAGAAGGTTAAGCTCGCGGGTATTCTCGAGAGCACGGGAGTATATCAGATAGAAGCGGGTATCCCGGCTCTTGGGGGTTCTGAGTGCGAAGCAATTGCCGAAATTGTCCGCTGCCGTAACACCGCCTTAATTTCTGCGTGGAATCGCCTGTCACTTGATGATATCAGCAAATCATTTGCGTGTAGGCCTGACATCATTCATATTAGTCTTCCCGTCTCGTATGTACAGCTCTATGTCAAGCTTCGCAAGAACAAGAAATGGCTTCTTCGGACGGCGGTCGAATGTGTGAACTATGCGAGGGAACACGGATTTCGCGTCACTGTCGGATATGAAGATGCATCGCGCGCGGATATAGGATTCCTCATAACCCTGTCGGAGCAGCTTGCGGCGTTCGGAGTTGAGCAAATTCGATATGCAGATACGGTCGGCGTGCTTTTCCCAAGTCGCGCCAGAGATAATATTCGGACACTTTTGTCACACTCGGCAATTCCGATTGAATTTCACGCGCATAACGATCTGGGTATGGCGGTCGCAAATTCGATTCTGGCAATGAAGGGTGGCGCAAGATACTGCGATTGCACACTTCTTGGCATCGGAGAGCGCGCGGGGAACTGCTGCTTGAGCAGTCTTCTACAAGCGGCGGACAGCACGTATGATTTTGGCATTTCGAGAAGAAAAGCAAATGTAGCCGAAGAGCAATTACGCTCTTTGCTTGCAGAGAATATAGAGTAAATGAAAAGAGACCAAGTAAAAAACAGGAGGAAAGAACATGAGAAAAATAATGACGCTACTACTAAGTTTAGTTATGCTCTCGACAATTCTTGTCGGGTGCAAAGGGGAGACAAGTGAGACAACACTTGCAACAGATGCTGTGATCACGTCTGCCGATGTGACGGCGGAAGCTACCGAAGAGACAGAGCCCTTGCTTGCAACCTCGGAACTTACTATCTCAGCGGCGGCAAGTCTAAAAAATGTTATGACGGAGCTTACGACAGCCTTTGGCGAAGTACAGCCAAACGTTACGCTTACCTTCAATTTCGGCGCGTCCGGCGAGCTCCAGACACAGATCGAGAGCGGCGCGCCGGCGGATATCTTCATTTCTGCCGCCCAGAAACAGATGACGGCGTTATCTGATGAGGACCTCATGGTAACTGACAGTATCTTTAGTCTGCTTGAGAATGAAGTGGTACTTATTGTTCCTTCGGATTCGGCACTTGGACTGACCTCGTTTGAAGATTTAACCTCTGATGATGTTACAATGATAGCAATTGGAGATCCTGCAAGTGTTCCTGCCGGCACCTATGCCACGGCTGTTTTTGATTCACTTGGCATTACCGATGCAATCTCCGGCAAATTCGTGCTTGGATCCGATGTGACGCAGGTGCTCACCTATGTTGAAGGCGGCGAAGTCGATGCAGGCGTTGTCTACTCGACAGATGCACTTTCAAGCGATGGTGTAACGGTAGTGGCTGAAGCACCCGAAGGTTCGCATGATGCCATTATCTATCCAGCAGGAATCGTTGCCGCTTCCACAAATCAGGAAGCCGCTGAAGCATTTCTTGCATTTTTACAGACTCCTGAAGCAACGGCAATTTTTGAAAGTTATGGGTTTAAGGCCGCTTAGTAATGACTTACACAGTATTTGAGAAGTCTGGCAAAAAGGAGACGCTTAAATGGTGAATATTCTGCTTTCGATCCAAAATATGGATATGTCTCCACTATACATTTCCCTGAAAGCGTCTCTTTTTGCGACTGTGGCTTCTTTTGTTTTTGGCATCATTGCCGCACGTATATGTCTTTCTCTTCCCAAAAAGCTTGCGTATGTATTCGACGGCTTGTTTACCATGCCGATGGTGTTGCCCCCGACAGTTGTCGGGTTTTTCCTGCTTCTGCTTCTCGGGGCGCGAAGTCCGATTGGGCAGTATTTGACGTCGATCGGACACCGGATTGTGTTTTCTTTTTCTGCAACCGTTATTACGGCATTTGTCGTATCCTTTCCGCTTATGTATCGTACGGTACTCGGAGCCTTCGAACAGGTGGATCGTAACTTAATTTTCGCTGCCCGAACCCTCGGTCACGGCGAAACTTCCATATTTCTTCGCGTTTATGTCCCTCTGGCATGGCCGGGCATTGCTGCCGGGACGGTTCTGTCTTTTACACGCGCGCTTGGCGAATTCGGCGCAACGAGGATGCTCGCAGGAAATCTGCCAGGCAGAACCCAGACGATGTCTCTTGCGATTTTTGATTTTGTTGCAGCGGGCAATTACGATGGCGCACTTGTGTGGGTTGTTATTATTGTCAGCATATCATTTGTCTCTATTTTCGCGGTGAATATGTTCTCCGCAAGTTACATGAAATACCAGAAAAGGGGGCGATGATATGTCCCTCTTTGTGGATATTAAGAAGAAATATAAAGGATTCACTCTCGATATTCAACTTGATCTTGAGAAAGGTGTTTGTGGACTTCTCGGGGCATCCGGATGCGGGAAAAGCATGACACTTCGTTGTATCAGTGGCATCGAGAAGCCGGACTCGGGCATCATTGTTGTTAACGGGAAGACTCTTTTCGATTCGAAAAAACGTATAAATCTGCCGTCACGCCAGCGAAAAGTCGGACTGGCATTTCAGCAGAACGCACTTTTCCCCCATATGAATGTTGAAGAGAATATGCTCTTTGGGTTGCCGCATGTATCGCGTCACGAGAGGAATCTGCGGGTGGCGGAAAGCCTTCAGACGATGGGAATTCGAGAGCTTAAGGATCGATATCCCGGACAGCTTTCCGGCGGACAGCTCCAGCGAATTGCACTCGCGCGAAGTCTTGTTTCTTCGCCCGAGATCCTGATGCTGGACGAGCCTTTTTCTGCACTTGACGCCCATATCAAATCGACGCTTGGTCATGAGCTTTCTATGGTACTTTCCGCTTTTCCGGAGACGGTACTATATGTGTCGCACGATATGGACGAGGTATATGGTATTTGCCCGCAAATTGCCGTTATCGCCGATGGCAAAGTCGTCGAGTATGGCAAACGAGAGGATTTGCTTCTTCATCCGACAACGCTTGCGGGAGCGCGCATCACAGGGTGCAAGAATATATCCGAGACAATTATACGGGATAAATCCACGGTATTTGCCAAAAAATGGGGCATCGCGCTGACTTGTCCCAAGGTTAACATGCAAAACCAGGATGTTTTCGTGTGTATTCGCGCGCATCATGTTTCTATGGTTTCTGACGATCTGCTTGGCAGACAGGAGAATACGTTTTCAGCGAAGGTCTTGTTTATGAGCGAGACACGCTTTGAGTATACGTTTGGCTGCAGCCTGATGAAAGAAGATGGCACATACGCGGAGGAAATTTTCTACTGGCTTATCGAGAAGTCGCGTATGGAACATATGCTGCAAGCTGACGAGAAGATTACGCTTGCTATTCTGCCAGAGGATGTTCTGCTTGTTAGGTGATGAGAAGAAACGACTGTCTGCACTTGCGAATGAATATATCGCAGAGCAGACAGCCGTTTTGTATGGGGGGCATTTCGAAGAAGGGCAGCTCAAACGATTTTTTTTATGAATCCTGTGAGTACTTTTCCTGGACCGACTTCGATGAATTCATTACAGCCAGCAGCGCGCAGCGCCTGAATCTCATCGGAGAAGCGGACGGGAGAGACCATGTGCTTTTCGAGGTACTCCGGGAAATTTGTGCCAAGGGGCAGGAGGCTTCCCGTGACGTTTGAGTAAATCATTTCTTTTGGCGATGCAAAAGAAATCTGGCTCTGTGCGTATTCTCGAAGAAGTGCGGCCGCAGGGGCCATAAGAGGCGTGTGAAATGCGCCTATTACGTTCAGTCGGATCGCTCGCTTTGCACCAAGTGCAAGTAGTTTCTCCGCGGCCTTCTCTGTCTCGCCGATCACTCCTGCGATGACGAGTTGCCCCGGGCAATTGTAATTGACAGGATAGACATCATTATATTCGGCAACACAGGCTTCTATCGTCTCATTAGCAAGACCCATGATTGCATACATGGCTCCGGGGATCTTAGCCGCTTCCCTGTGCATAAGATTTGCTCGCTCATTAACGAGGAGCAGAAGGTCTTCCAAAGATAGAATGCCCGCTGCGCAAAGTGCGGTATATTCTCCGAGAGAGAAGCCGACAAGGGCAGGGGATTCCTGCTCTTCCTCGGTTTCCCGGAGATGCGCCAGAGAAGCAAGGCCGTAAGTGATAATCGCAAGTTGTGCATAGCGGGTTAATGTATGATTTTCTTCTTTCAGATTCACAAGATTGACACCGGTAATATCTTCGACCGTTTTGTATATTTTTGCAGCGGGGGGATACTCGCGTATCAATTCGCTTGCCATTTGTTCTGTCTGGGTTCCTTGCCCGGGAAATAAGTAAGCTTTCATTTGTGTACCTCCAGATGGTTGACGCATGAAATGAATGGGAGTACAATGACGTCAATCGCTTTGATTATCAAAATACTTGATTTTCAAACAAAATGCAAGTGATTATGAAAAGTTTGTCTGAAACAGCTCGAGGAGGCAGTCATTGTGAATTTTTCTTACAAAATACTTGGAACCGGCTCATGCTTACCCGATCTTGTCGTGGAAAACGATCGTTTCTCTTCAATTGTTGAGACGAGTGATGAATGGATAAAAAGCCGTACAGGGATTTCTTCGCGCCACCTAAGCGAAGGCGAAGAGACCTGGAAATTCGCGGCGAAAGCGGCGAAGGCTGCACTGGAAATGGCAGATATTCTGCCAGATAGTCTTGATGCGATTATTGTATCGACGACAACACCAGATTACAGTACGCCCAATATGGCATGCATTGTACAAGAGGAAATCGGCGCGAATAACGCGTTTTGTTTTGACGTAAATGCCGCATGCACAGGATTCATTCAGGCGTTTGATATCGCGATGCACTATCTGGCTTCTCCGGAGATGCATCGGATTCTGGTGATCTCTGCTGAATGCTTATCCAAAATCACCGACTTCTCGGATCGTAGGTCTTGTGTGATTTTCGGTGATGGCGCAGGGGCTGTGATCGTTGAGAAACAGAATTCCGGAGACGCAGGATTGTACGAGAGCTATATTCGTGCGGACGGAACAGGCGGACACTGTATCACAGGGGATGCTTTTCTTCCGGCAAGACACCCTTTTCTTCCGGAAAATACGGAAGTGAAGGAAAGAAGATACCCAAATACGAATGGAATCTTCTTGCAAATGTGCGGGCAAGAGGTTTACCGCTTTGCGACGACGATGATGCCGTTTTCTGTCGAGCAGGTAATACAGAAATCCGGGATCAGCCTTGAGGAGGTAGCTTATATTATTCCGCATCAGGCAAATGATCGTATTTTGCAAGCAGCCTCCAAGCGGCTCAAAATCCCTCCGGAGAAAATGATCTCCCATATTTCACACCTTGGAAATTCGTCTTCTTCTACCATTCCTATCTGCTTGGATATAGAAGTTAGGAGCGGACGGATCAAAAGAGGAGACATCCTTGTGATGACTGGTTTTGGCGGCGGACTTACATACGGAGCTTTGATTTGTAAATTCTAGTGTACATACAGGAGGCTATATCATGGACACCAAACTGACAAAAATACTTGGAACAAAATATCCGCTCATTCAGGGCGGCATGGCATGGGTTGCTGACGCATACCTAGCAGCTGCCGTATCTAATGGCGGAGGACTCGGACTGATTGCGGCAGGCGGCATGAACGAAGACCTGCTGAGGAAAGAGATTTCTCTTACCAAGACGCTGACGGACAAGCCGTTTGGGGTCAACATCATGCTGATGAATCCTTGCGCTGCAGGACTTGCGGAGGTTCTGATTGAAGAAGGTGTTGCTGTCGTAACAACGGGCGCGGGGTCACCCGGCAAATTCATGGAAAACTGGAAAAAGGCAGGGATTGTCGTTATTCCTGTCGTGGCGTCAACCGGGCTAGCCAAACGCATGGAATCCCTTGGAGCTGATGCGGTGGTCGCCGAAGGGTGTGAGGCCGGCGGGCATATTGGCGAAATTACGACGATGGCGCTCGTGCCACAGGTCGTGGATAGTGTCTCTATTCCTGTTATTGCCGCCGGAGGAATCGCCGATGGACGCGGAATAGCTGCTGCCGCCATGCTCGGGGCGTCCGGGGTTCAGATCGGGACGCGTTTCTTGTTGGCGGAGGAGTGCAATATCCATCCGAATTATAAAGAGCTGGTCATAAAAACCAGAGATATCGATTCTCGTGTCACGGGAAGAAGCGGCGGACACCCCGTGCGCTGCATCAAGAATCCTTTAGTTATGGAGCTTCTCGAACTCGAGAAGAAGGGTGCAACCTTTGAAGAGATGGAGGCAATTACTGTCGGATCACTTCGCAAGGCTGTCAAAGATGGAAATGTGAAGGAAGGTTCCTTCATGGCAGGACAGATTGCCGGCATGGTAAATAAGATCGAACCTGCGGCAAGCATAATTGAAGAAATGTTTGCGGAGTATCGAGAAATTATGCAAAAAGGAGGATCTGTCGGATGATAACCGAGAAGCAGAGACCTGTTGCTCTCATTACTGGAGCATCACGAGGCATCGGAGCCGCAATCGCTGAGATATTTGCCGCCAAGGGCTATGATCTTGTATTGGGATATCGCTCCGGCAAAGATGCAATAGAAGGCGTAAAGACTTCCTGCGAGGCAATAGACAAGGACATTCACATTCATACTGTTATGGCGGATGTTGCACTTGAAGATGATTGCAAGAAGCTCTTTGCAGAGACGAAAGATACTTTTGGACGGATAGATGTCCTAGTCAATAACGCGGGTCAGACGAAAGACGGACTTGCGATGCGCATGTCCTGGGATCAGTTTTCGAGTGTCATTGATACCAATCTGACGAGCGCCTTCATGCTTTCCAGCCTTTCTCTTGCCCTAATGGCACGGCAGAGGAGCGGAAGAATCATCAATATTTCATCTGTTGCAGGTGTATATGGGAATGCTGGACAGGCGAATTATTCCGCGTCAAAAGCAGGCCTTATTGGACTGACAAGAAGTCTGTCCAAGGAAATGGGGAGTCGGAATATTACCGTCAACGCCGTTGCGCCGGGCTTTATCGAGACCGACATGACTGCCGGATTATCGGAAGAACTAAGGAAAGCCGCGCTTGCTCGGATCTCACTTGGACGTCTCGGGAAGGCAAAGGAAGTGGCGGAAGTCGTTGCTTTTTTGGCATCGGAAGAGGCAGCCTATGTTACGGGACAAGTCATTGAAGTATCGGGCGGTTTAGTTCTATAAAGCATAGATGAAAACATAATGGAGGGTTCGCATGAGCACGAAATCAGATCAATGGAAAGACAAAGACCAAAACCATCGGGTTGTTATCACGGGCACAGGGGTAATCTCACCTGTCGGCAATAGCACGCAGGATTTCTGGGATTCACTCATAAGCGGGAAACACAATATTTTACCGATCAATAAGGATCTCTATCCTGGTACCAAAGTTAATCTCGCAGCAGAAGTTCACAGCTTCGAACCGATGGATTATATGGATCGGAAAGAGGCCAGAAGAATGGATCGCTATTGCCAATTTGCTGTTGCGGCGGCAAAAGAAGCGGTCGAATCCTCGGGGATACATTTCGATGAGATGAATCCATTCGATGTGGGGGTCATCATTGGTTCCGGAGTTGGAGGTCTGCACACGATGCATTCCCAATATGAGGAATTACTTGTAAAGGGTGGAGCCGATCGGGTGTCACCACTGTTTATCCCTATGATGATTAGCAACATGGCGTCAGGAAAAGTCTCCATGGTATACGGACTCAAAGGTGCAAATTTCTGTGTGACTACGGCATGCGCATCCGGAACACATGCGATCGGAGAAGCTTTTCGCCAGATTAAGCACGGATATTTGCGTGCTGCCATTGCGGGCGGTGCAGAGGCGCCGATTACCCCCATCGCACTTGCCGGATTCTCAAACATGAAGGCACTGAATATGACATCGGATCCAGACATAGCGTCACTTCCCTTTGATGCCAGACGAGGCGGATTTGTTATCGCGGAGGGCGCGGGGCTTGTCATCCTCGAATCAATGGAAAATGCGGTGTCCCGTGGTGCAAATATTCTTTGTGAAGTCTGTGGGTATGGGGCGACGGCAGATGCTTTTCACATAACAAGTCCTGATCCTGAGGGACGCGGCGCAACCATGGCCATGCTTCTCGCAATGCGCGAAGCAGACGTAAAACCTTGCGAAGTATCATACATCAATGCGCATGGAACAGGAACTGAGCTTAACGACAAATACGAGACGATCGCAATCAAAGCGGCATTTGGCGAAGCCGCCAAAAGTGTTGCCATCAGTTCTACGAAGTCGGTGACGGGACATCTTCTTGGAGCCGCTGGAGGAGTCGAGGCAATCGCCTGCGCACGAGCCATACAATGCGGCATGATTCCGCCGACAATCGGACTCACACAAATCGATCCGGAATGCGATCTGGATTACACGCCGGGCAAGGCAAGAGAAGCAACCGTAACGGTCGCACTATCCAATTCGCTCGGATTTGGCGGACAGAACGGCACACTTCTTCTCAAGAAGGTGGAGGATAACTAAGTGGTAACGGAAAACAGAAAACAAGATACAGATGCAGTGTCTCTCCTATCTGAGACGGGACTTAGCTTCTGCCAGATCAAAGAACTGATGTCGCATATGAAAAAAGAAGGGGTCACAGCTTTTGCGATGGGCGAAGGGAAAACATGCCTATCCCTTACAAGGGAAAAGGAAATCGTCTATGTCGCGTCAGGTGAAGGGAGTCATACAAATAGTGGCATGCCTATGGCTTCGTGGAACGCAGCCGCATCGGATTTAGCGGGAAATAACGTGATGGCAATCGAAGTGCCTGACGAAGGCTATATTGTGACATCACCTGTGGTTGGCGTTTTCTATGATGCGCCATCGCCAGACCAACCGGCCTACATTAGCATAGGAGATTATGTCAAAAAAGGCGATGTCGTCTGTATTGTTGAGGCAATGAAGCTCATGAATGAAGTCACTACGTCCGTGTCGGGTCGCGTCACGGAAATTCTCGTCTCAAAAGCCAGCCGAGTCGAATTCGGACAGAAGCTGATTGTAATTGATCCGAGCGCGGAGGGCGAGAAAAATGAGTGAGACTATCCTAATGGATCAGGAAGCGATCAAGAAAATCATTCCACATAGAGATCCGTTCATTTTGGTGGATGAAGTACTCGAAATGAACGAGAACTCCATTATCGCGCAAAAACATGTGACAGGCGACGAGTACTTTTTTGCGGGACATTTCCCCGGTATGCCCGTCATGCCAGGGGTACTTATCATAGAAGCTCTCGCGCAGGCAGGCGCCATTGTCGCTCTTTCAAAGCCTGAAAATATTGGCAAGATTGCTGTCTTTACCGGAATTGACAAAGTGCGTATCCGCAAAAGCGTTTTCCCGGGCGATACACTTCGACTGGAAGTCACACTCACACGCCAGCGCGGTCCGATCGGCTTTGGCAATGTGAAAGCGACCGTCGACGGCAAGACCGCCGTATCCGGCGAGATTATGTTCGCCATAGTCACCGCTCCCGGCGATCCAGCATGACATGGACCGAGCATGAAAATTGCGCATAAATCGACAAGGAGAAACATATGTTTCGTAAAATTCTGATTGCAAACAGGGGCGAGATTGCCGTAACGGTTATCCGCGCATGTCGTGATATGGGCATAAAAACAGTTGCGGTATGTTCAGAAATTGATCGGAACGCGCTACATTCGCAGCTTGCGGACGAGTGCGTCTGCATCGGACCTGACGCCTCAAAGGATAGCTACTTGAATATGCAAGCAATTCTGTCTGCCTGTCTGACGACGGGGGCTGAGGCGATTCATCCGGGATTTGGCTTCCTGTCCGAGAATCCTGTTTTCGCACGTCTTTGTGAGAAGTGTCAGATCAAATTCATTGGGCCGACAGCGCAAATCATGGAAATGATGGGAAACAAGGCAAACGCGCGGAAAACAGCGGAGCAAGCGGGCATTCCGGTTATTCCGGGTTCTGTCGGTGTACTGACAAATCTGTCAGCTGCCAAAGAAGAAGCAGAGGAAATCGGGTATCCGATCCTGATTAAGGCTTCGTCCGGCGGGGGCGGACGAGGCATGCGAGTCGCAAATAACAGCAACGAATTGGAAAGTGCATATCAGATGGCAAAAGCGGAAGCGAAGGCCTGTTTCGGTGATGACGAAGTCTATATGGAGAAGCTTATCCTCTCGCCGCGTCATATAGAAATTCAGCTCCTGTGTGATGAATATGGGCATGTCGTGCATCTGGGTGATCGGGATTGCTCCGTGCAAAGGCGAAACCAGAAAATCATCGAAGAAGCATCCTCGCCCTATATGACGGAAGAGCTTCGCATGCGGATGGGCGATGCGGCGGTCTGCTTAGCCAGAAAAATCAAATACACGGGAGTCGGAACAATCGAATTCCTTGTGGACGAAGAACGCCGATTCTATTTTATGGAAATGAACACCCGCATTCAGGTTGAACATCCGATCAGCGAGGCGATTACTCGAATCAATCTTGTTCAAGAGCAGATACGTGTAGCGGCCGGAGAATTGCTTCGATTCTCACAAAGAGACATCATCTTTGTTGGGCATGCGATTGAATGCCGAATTAACGCGGAGGATCCAGAAAAGGATTTCTCCCCTTGTCCCGGTACAATCATGACCCTTCATCTACCGGGCGGGCAAGGCGTTCGAATTGACAGCGCGATCTATCAGGGATATGAGATCCCTCCATATTATGATTCGCTGCTTGCCAAAGTCATTGTGTGGGCTCCTACCCGTGAAGAAGCGATTGTCCGAATGAGGCGAGCGCTGACGGAATTTCTTATTGACGGCGTAAAGACGAACATTGATTTTCACCTATCTATTTTACGGGAACCCGACTTCATCCGCGGACACTATGACAACACGTATTTGACACGAAAAAGAAACGAGCTTCTCGGAATAGCAGAAGAATAATTAGCAAAAGATATACATGCCAAACGTGATTGGGACGAAGGTCCGGCAAAGGAGAGAAAAGATGGATTTGACATTTTCACAGATGAGAGCCCGCCTGGATGCGGATCGCATATATTTAGAAAAACAGCAGAATGCGGACAAGTCATCTGCCGTATTGGACGGATCATCCGGAGCCTCCAAAGATCGATTCAGTTATCTCATGCCCATTCCGGATGACTTGTGGATAAGGTGCCCGGCCTGTCAGGGCGTGATGCTCAGAGAAGATTTCGAGGAGAATCACTGCGTCTGCGGACACTGCGGACATTGTTTTCGTGTAAGCGCCCGAGAGAGAATTGGAATGACTGTCGATGAGGATTCATTCGAAGAAATGTGGGTTACGCTATTTGGCAAGGATCCAATTTCTTTTCCTCGATATGAACATCGACTTCTCAAGCTTCGCGAGAAAACAGGAATGACAGAGGCGGTTATCGTCGGGTCGGCAAAAATCGGCGGCTATCCGTGCATGATCGGTGCGATGGATTCGAATTTCCTAATGGGATCGATGGGATCGGCAGTCGGAGAGAAAATCACACTTCTTTTCGAAGAAGCGGCGAGGAGAAACGTACCCGTTGTCTTATTTTCAGCTTCAGGCGGCGCGCGCATGCAAGAGGGAATCGTGTCTCTCATGCAGATGGCTAAGACCTCTGCAGCCGTCGAGCGTCACCACAAGGCGGGACTTCTGTATTTGTCAATTATGACAGATCCGACCACGGGAGGTGTAACCGCAAGTTTCGCATCACTGGGCGACATCATCCTTTCAGAGCCCGGCACACTAATCGGATTTGCCGGTCGCCGCGTAATCGAAGGAACCATCGCACAGGCCTTGCCGGAGGATTTTCAGCGAGCGGAATTTATCCTAAAACACGGTTTCCTTGACATGATCGTCCTGCGAAGTGAGATGCGAACACGCCTGATCGAACTACTTTCCTTCCATACATCAGAAGATACTGATCCGGTATCGCCTGCTCCTACTGTGCTTCCGCCACTTCCTTCTCACCAAGCAAAAGGATCAGAATGTCTTGCAATTATCCGCAATCGAGAGCGACCGACTCTTATGGATTATCTTCCACTTATATTTACGGAACTCCATGAAATTCACGGAGATCGCTCTTTTGGCGACGATTCAGCCATGTATACCGGCATCGGGCGCCTAGACGGCAATCCCGTGACAATTATCGGGCATCGTAAAGGAAAGGGTCTTCTTGAGAACCAAGCATGTAATTTCGGCATGCCGCACCCGGAGGGGTACCGCAAGGCAATGCGAGCCATCAGGCAAGCAGAGAAATTCGGCCGCCCTGTTGTGACTTTTGTCGATACGCCGGGGGCGTACTGTGGCGTTGCCGCCGAGGAACGCGGGCAGGGCGAGGCGATCGCGAGAAATCTTTTCGAGATGATATCCGTAACCGTGCCGATTATCAGTATCGTGATCGGGGAAGGCGGCAGCGGCGGCGCGCTGGGTATTGCCGTATGTGATGAGCTTGCAATGACCTCAAATGCAATCTATTCGGTTATCTCTCCGCGCGGCTTCGCCTCGCTTATATGGAAAGATCCTACACGTGAAAACGAGGCCGCTGATACGGCTCACATCACGGCATACGACCTAAAAGAGATGAATATCTGCGATGTCATTTTGGCTGAGCCGGGCGTCGGAGCACATACGAACCCGACGCAAATGGCGCAGACGCTGCACAGGTATCTTTCCTCATCGGTAGCTGAGATGCAAAAGCATTTTCACGAGGACTTGCCAGGCGCGCTCGAAGAACGCTATATGCGATTTCGTCAAATCGGCAATTGCAGCTGAATTGATTTGTGATAGGATGAATATATGTAGGAAAGATTTTTGCGGCGCGTGTTTTGCAGAAATCTTTTTTATGACCCGAAAAGGGAGAATATTCCATGAAGAATCATTTGCTTATGTATCTTCGTCCCTATCGCACGCAACTCATTTTAGGCCCGTCTCTTAAACTGATTGAGGCGGTTCTTGAGCTGGTGCTACCCTATATGCTGGCAAATATCATTGATCTCGGCATTCTGAAGCATGACAAATCCTATATCTATCACGAGGGGTTCATCATGCTGATAATTATTGTTGTCGGATTGACTTGCGCAATTAGCTGTCAATACCTAGCCTCGCTTGCTTCACAAGGATTCGGAACCAAGGTCCGATCCGCCCTCTTTGGGCATGTGAACAAATTGTCTTTGGCTGAACTGGATGCGTTGGGTGCCGATACCCTAACGACGCGTATTTCCAGCGATATCAACCAGCTTCAGATAGCCGTCTCTATGCTGATTCGCCTTATTTCGCGAGCTCCGTTTGTGAGCATTGGCTGCATTGTGGCGGCGATGCTTATTGATCTGCCGCTTTCTGTTGTCATCTGGATCGGCGTGATCTCCTTCACTGTCGTGTTATCCGCCATCATGCTGGTTGCCTTTCCGATGTATGCGGCGGTGCAGCAGAATCTGGATGCGCTCGGCGGCGTGGTACTCGAAAATCTATCGGGCGCGCGCGTCATTCGCGCATTTGCGCGCGGTGGCGAAGAATTGCGTCGATTCGTCACCGCGGTCGATCGACACGCGTCCAAAGTCATACGCGTCACGCGTGTATCGGCGCTCATGAATCCGATAACCGGGCTGATTATGAATCTCGTTATCTGCGCAATCCTATGGTTTGGTGCCGGACGCGTCGGAAAGGGCGAGATGCAGCCTGGAGAAATTGTTGCATTTATCAATTATATCGCCCAGATTCTCGTCGCTCTTATCGCCGTGGCGAACCTGATTATCATTTTTACAAAGGCATACGCGTCATACAATCGTGTCAATGCCGTTTTTGCCTGTGAATCCTCTCTGCAAAAAAACAGCCTGTCCGAACAGAATACGGATGCCGCCCCTTCTGAATCTCCTCGTGAGACGGACGCAATCACCTTTGCGCAGGTCTCATTCTCCTATGTGGAGAACACGGAAAGAGATCTGGAGAAAAATGCGGTAAGCAAGCTGGATTTTGCGATCCCCGCCGGCACGATCTTCGGCATCATTGGCGGGACAGGGTCGGGCAAAACCACAATTATGTCGCTTATCGCGCGTTTCTATGATGTCTCGGAAGGCTCGATTCGGATGTTTGGGAGAGACATCCGCACAATGTCTCCGAAAGAAGTACAGAAGAAAATCAGCTGCGTTTTTCAGTCGCCCGTCCTGTTTTCGGGAAGCATTGTGGAAAATCTGCGCCTTGGCGCACAGGATGCTACGTATGAAGAGCTTCGTGAGGCCTGCAGAATCGCTCAAGCAGACTCATTTATTGAAGAAATGCCCGATTCATATCGGTCGGTGGTAAACAGAGATGGGGCAAATTTCTCGGGAGGGCAGAAACAACGCCTCTCAATCGCACGCGCACTTGTCCGCAAAACACCCATTCTCATTCTGGACGACGCCTTCTCCGCACTAGACTATAAGACGGAATCGCGCCTTCGGTGCAGCTTACTTGAAATACAGAAATCAACGGGAGTGACAATCATCATGATTTCGCAAAGAATCTCGTCCATTCGAGCAGCAGAACAGATTCTGGTCATGGAAGATGGCAAACAGATTGCTGTTGGCCGGCACGAGGAACTTCTGAAAACATGCGAAGAGTATCGCGCGATTGCGCAGTCGCAGCTCGCTCCCGAGGAGGTGATATAATGCCACAGGCTTCATCTCTACTTCCCGGCATGGGAAATCTTGCGCCCGATGCAAACAAGATGGGGCAAGCACCAGTTCGTCCGTCCCTCCGTATCTTCCTCCGAATTCTTACTTACGCGGGGAAGCAGCGCAGATGGATCGCCCTTGTAATGAGCTGCGCCGTCATCGGCTGTACCTTTGATGTTGTCGCACCCTATTATATGGGACGCGCCGTCGACGCAATCATCAGAGAAAAGGGTGTCGACTTCACATCTGTCTCTGCAATAATCGCACTGCTTCTGCTCTTTTATGCAGGAAGTGCGATCTTCTCCTGGATGATGAATTATTTCTCGGGTGTCGTCGCCGTTCGGACGGCAGCGGAGCTTCGAAAAGATGCTTTTGATCGACTCAATCACATGCCGCTGTCCTACTATGACCGCACGCCGCACGGCGAAATATTCTCCCGCTTCGTCAATGATGTCGATGCCATTTCAGACGGACTTCTGCAAGGAATGGTCCAGTTTTTCTCCGGTATCGTGCTTCTCGTGGGAGCCTTCGCCTTTATGCTGTATATGAGTTCCAAAATGATGCTTGTCATCTTAGGTTCGGCGGTACTGACCTTTATTCTTGCAAGCACCATCGTCCGGATAACCGGAAAATACTTCAGATCGCAACAAAGAATCGCGGGGAAACTAAACGGCATGGCGGAGGAAATTTTCTCCGGTCAACGCGAGGTTAAGGCCTATGGGTATGCGAAACGCGCGCAGCAGAAATATGACCAGACGAATCAGGCGTTATACGAAGTCGGACAGAAGGCTCAGTTTGCTTCTTCGCTTCCGAATCCGACAACTCGATTTGTTAACAACGGGACATATATACTCATCGGCGTATTCGGCTGGATTTTTGGAGGCTTGACCGTGGGACAACTCTCCAGCTTTCTAACCTATTGGTCACTCTTTTCGAGGCCGATTAACGACATGACCAACATAACGACGCAGATTATGGCCGCATTCGCGTCAGCGAGACGTGTATTTGACATGATGGATCAGACGCAGGAAATGCCGGATGTAGAAAATGCGAAAACTCTCGTTTGTGAAGAGGTGAGGGGGGAAGTCGAATTCGATCATATTCGATTCTCCTATGAACCCGACAGAGAATTGATTCGCGATTTCTCACTGCACGTACGACCTGGCGAGCGAGTTGCAATTGTCGGACCGACTGGTGCGGGCAAGACAACCCTGGTTAATCTTCTGGAGCGCTTCTACGAACAACAAGAAGGTGCGATACGAATTGATGGAATTGATACGCGCGAGATCACGCGCAAATCACTTCGCCGCTCATTCGGCATGGTCTTGCAGGACACGTGGCTGTTTGACGGTACGATCAGGGAGAATCTCTGTTACGGGCATCCGGACGCAACCCTGGAAGAAATCGTGGAAGTGACCAAGGCCATTCATGCGCACGGATTTATCAGACGTCTGCCAAATGGATATGATACGAGAATATCGGGGACCTTAGGTTGCCTGTCACAGGGACAACGTCAGCTACTCACGATTGCGCGCACCATGCTGGAAAACCCGCCGATGCTCATTCTCGACGAGGCAACAAGCTCCGTGGATACCGTTACGGAGCAAAAAATCCAGTCGGCTTTTGGCAAACTAATGGAAGGCAAGACGAGCTTTGTCATTGCCCACCGGCTTTCAACAATACGCGAAGCAGACCTTATCCTTGTCCTCCGTGAAGGCAGAATTGTTGAGCAGGGCAAACACGCGCAACTTCTTGCCGCTGGCGGCTTCTACGCATCTTTATATAATAGTCAGTTTGTGTAATAGGAAGAAAAAGGCAATTATTCAGACGATATATTCATATAACAAAAAGTGTGATAGAAGGGTGCGTAAGAAATTATTCACTTGTACATTTGAAGCACAATAGCAAATGAATAAAATAAATCGGCAAAACTTACTAAACTTTGCTTGACAGAAAGAAATATTTAGGTATTATGTGATGTGTAGTGTAGTGTTAAATCGAATAATTGAATGTTGAGGCATATCGTAATTATGGATAATAATTTTA
>Ga0209373_10000542_pt1 | contig 59905 bp, 53 predicted proteins | sample Higcelweek5metaG_FD_187173 | JGI IMG/M metagenome (GOLD analysis project Ga0209373, IMG submission 187173) | Freshwater pond sediment microbial communities from the University of Edinburgh, under environmental carbon perturbations - High... | ecosystem: Environmental > Aquatic > Freshwater >...
TAAAACATAAGTATCTTGGTCACATGGTAGTATGGGTTAAGGTTTAAGCACCTCTATACTACCATTTATTTATTATCCTATCAAATCTAGAAGAATTATGTAAACCTAATTGCTGCAATTGTAACAATTTATTTATATTTTTCTGTTGCCTTTTTATAATATTCATTATATTACTGTAGTTATATAATTGACTTTATGAATAATAAAATTCTAATTCTACTTTTTTCAATTTTTCTTGATATCCTTAGTTTTAGTTTTCTTTTACCTATTATTCCTTTTTTGGTTGAGTGACTCTGAGGTAATTCTTCTAATGTTTGAATGATAGTGTCTTGAGCTGCCATTTGAATGCTTATTTGATGAGTTGTTTTTGGTAGATTATCTGATAAATACTGAAGAAAAAAAATTCTTCTTATCACAATTCTTCTTAATATTGTCGGATATTTACTTTTTGCTGTTTCTACTAATTTGAAGATTTTCTTTATTGCTAGATTTATTTGCTGATTATGATGATGATGAGTAAGTGTGGTACAAGCACATATTAGTGAAATTTCTGATGAAAAATCTAAGATTATTAATATGTGATATGTTTGAGCCGCGGTTTGATTATGATTTACTCTATGACCAATATTTGGTTCGCTTATGAGTTCTATGGAGCTCAAACACATGTGATTTATTTCTGCTTTGATTCTAATAATCAGCTTCACTTTCATTTTACTATTTTTACCAGACTCAAAAATTAAAGTAAAAGAAGAAATTACCCTTAGATGAATTCAGTCTAATTTATTAATTTTATTTATACTTTATTGAATTGTTACTACAACTTTTTCTTGAATTCAGACAATTTTTACTTTGTTTCTTAAGAGTGAATTTGCTTTTACTGCCAAGAATGTTTGATATGTTTTTTGATTTATGTGAATAGTTTCAATTTTTTATCAGATTTATTGAATTAAATACGCTTATGCAAAATTAAAAGAGTATTATATGATTATTTCAGGATTATTCTTAGTCTTTATTTGAGCAGTTTTGATTTGATTTAATACTAATGTTTACTTATTATTTTTCTTGCTTATTTTGATTGCTGTTTGATTAAGTAATATTAATTCAGCAATTTTTTCAAAAATTACTTCTATTTCACATAAAAAAGATTTTGGTAAAAATCTCTGATTAAATACTGCTTTTTGAAGTACTGCAGATATTGTCTGACCTCTTATTAGTGGTAATCTTTTTCTGATCTCAAGTAGTTTTCCTTTTTATTTTTTTTGAATATTGATTTTTTTGGTTATGATAGTTTTTAGTTTATTCAAAACAGAATTTAATAAATAATTTTAATTAAATGAGAATCGCTGTATTTACTGATACTTTTTTCCCTACTACAAATTGAATTGTTACTAGTGTTGTTACTTATTGTAAAAAATTAGCAGATATTTGACATAAAATAATAATCGTAACTCCTTATAATAGATGAGTTGAGGATTTCAAATATAACAATATTGAAGTTTTTACTATCAAATGAATACCAGCTATTTTTTATCCAGATTTCAAAATAACTTTTTGATTTACGCCAACTTTAATTAATAAAATAAGAAAATTCAAACCAGAACTTATACATTTCCATACACAATTCATTGTCTGATGGCAAGCGATTATTATGTGAAAAATGATGAAAATACCAACTGTTGGCACTTTTCATACCTACATTGCTGATGAGAGTTATCTTAAGGTTATGTGACTCAATGCTAAGATATTTTGAGATGTATGATGGAAATATAATAATTTTTTCTACAAGAAAATTGATAAAGTTCTTGTCCCAAGCAAGAATGCCCAACTTGAATTAATTAATCATTGAATTAACTCGGACAATATTGAGATATTAAGCAATCCTTTGCCACACATTGATTTACAATGAATTGATAAAAAATATTATCTGAATAGTGTTATTACGGAGAATATTGTTCTTTATGTTGGTAGGTTATCAAAAGAAAAAAATGTCTGAATTTCAATTGAATCTATCTATGTGGCTTCAAAAGAAATACCAAATATTCTATTTGTTATTGTTTGAGACTGACCAGAGAGAGCTAATCTGGAATTACTTGTTAAGAAATATAATCTCTATAAGAATGTTTTATTTTTATGAAAAATTGCAAATAAGGATTTATTAAATTCTGATATATTTGAGAGATCTAAGATTTTTCTTTCTGCTTCTCCATCAGAGAACCAACCAATGACCATTATTGAAGCTATGAATTTTTGATTGCCTATTGTTTGAGTCGAAGATAAATGAGTTTGAGAATTAATTGAATATAATTGATATAAATGACTCAATGAGAATTACTGAGAACTCGCTATTTATCTTATAAGATTACTCAAAAATGAAGAATTACGTAAACAAATGTGAAAAGAAAGTAAATTAATGATGAGTAGCTTTAATTCCTCAGAATTAGCTAAAAAACTCGAAACAATTTATATTAATACAATTAGTAATTTTAATGTTTAATTTTTTTAAAAAACCTTGAGTTTCAATTATTATGGCTGTTTATAATACAGCTCTTTATTTAGATGAAAGTATTTGAAGTATTCTTAATCAAACTTTTAAGGATTTTGAATTAATTATAATTGACGATTGATCAACTGATAATTCCGCTCAAATTATAAAAAAATATCAGAAACAAGATAAAAGAATTATTTTCCTACAAAATGAAGTTAATTTGTGAATTTCAAAGACAAGAAATAAATGATTAAAACTTGTAAAATCAGAATTTGTTGCTAGTTTTGATAGCGATGATGTTGCAGAATCTATTTGGCTAGAAACCCAAATTAATTTTTTAGATAATAACAAAAATTATTCAGTTTGTTGAACTTGTATTAATTTTATTACTAAATCTTCTAAGAAAGTTCAAAAACTTAAATATCCTGAAAATGATAAAGATATTAAAGATTCTTTATTTTATGTTAATCCATTTGTAAATAGCTCAGTTTTAATAAGAAAATCATGTTTTGATCAAGTTTGATATTTTAATGAAACTCTTAAAACAGCTGAAGATCTTGATTTGTGGTTCAGATTTGCTTCTGTTTGATTCAAATTCTACAATACTCAACAATATTTGGTAAACTACAGAATTCATTGAGCAAATAGTATTATTACAGCTAGAAATGAAATGATATTTAATACTTTTAAACTTCTTAATTCCAACAATATTTTTTCAAAATTAACTTTTAATTTTAGAGCTATAAGTTTTTTTATTGTTAGTTTCCTTAAATATAGCTACGTTATATTTATTATCAAATTTATTGATTAATGTATTGTTAGTTTTTGACTTGGTTTTAACCTTCCTCTTAGTCTATTCATAGACAATATTAATAGTGTATTAAAGTCATTTTGGTAACTTAAGTTTCTTTTGTAGTATTCTTCTCCGTTATCTAGAATGTATGATTATCTATTTGTTTGGGTGGTAATAAAAAATTGATTGTGCAACAAAATATAATTTTTATTTGATTTTTAAAACTTTTTTTATACAATGCGTTCACTTTTTTAAAAAATATATTATTAATTTGTCTATTTTATGGAAAAAATTGTATTGAATTCGACTATGAGAACAGGAGAGTGAAGATTAAAAGACCTAAGAGCTAGTAAAAAAATTCCAGCTGTTGTTTATGGACGTAAATTCACTCCAGTAAGTGTTTCACTTGATTACTCAGAATTTTTGAAGACCTTTAGAATTGCTGGTGAAACTCATATTATTAAACTATCTATTGATGGGAAAAATCAAGATGTTCTAGTTTATGATATTCAATATCACCCAGTTACTGGTGATTTTCAACATGTTGATTTTATCACTGTTAATGCTAAAGAAAAACTTACAGTTCAAATCCCTCTAAAACTTATTGGTAATTCACCAGCAGTTCGTGATGGTTGAATAGTTGATCATTTAGTAGATGAAATTGAAGTTAAATGTTTTCCAGCTGATTTAGTTGATCATTTTGAATATGATATTTCTGCATTAGTTGAAATTTGAGATGCAGCACATTTATCAGATTTGAATATTGATCTTAAGAAATACGAAGTTCATCTTCCACTTGATACAACTATAGTTTCTATTCTTGAACCAGCTACTAATAATGCTGATGATGAATTGCCAGTTGTTGCACCAACCGATGTTCCTGCATCTAACGAGAAGAAAGAAGAAGATAAATGAGAATAATTATATAACTGATTCCAAAATCCTCTCAAATTATTTGAGAGGATTTTTTTTTAATTGTTTTATATTTCTTTAGTATAACAATTAAAATTGTAAATTAAATTTGCAATTATTTTTATTTCTCTATAATACTCACGTTTGCACTAATTGAACGATTGTGTTCTTGTTGAGATTAGGGCATGTTTTTTAGTTTATAACAATGAAACAATGCCGAAGAAAAAGGAAATAGTAGAGTCTGCAAAACACAATACTTCATCAAATAATAATACTGCTCTAGAAAACAAATTAGGAGCAGTTTATAATGTTTCTTGAAGATATTTTTTTACAGATGACAGATCTATTCTAGAGATTCCAGAACTTATAGAGGTTCAACTTAATTCTTATAAAGATTTTTTAGACAATAAACTAAATAAAGTTTTTGAGGAATCTTTTCCAATTTGTGATTTTTCTTGAGAGAGAATTGATATATATTACAAATGATTGTCTCTTGAGGAACCAAAATATTCTGTAGTAGATTGTAAAAGAAAAAATCTTAACTACGAAGCACCACTTAAGATTCGTCTTGAGATGCTTAATAAAGAAACTTGAGAAATCAAAGAACAAGACGTTTATATGGGGTGAGTACCTCTTATGACTGATATGGGTTCATTTGTAATCAATGGTATTGAGCGTGTAATTGTTAATCAGATTATTCGTTCAACTTGAATGTTTTTCTCTCCAGATGCAAAAAGTCCATGAATGTTTACTATGAAAGTCATTCCACAAAAATGAAGTTGGTTTGAGATTGAATTAGAAAAAAAATGAGTTATTAATGTTAAAATAGATAAAAAAAGGAAGATTCCAGTTACAACTCTTCTCAGAGCTTTTTGATTAGAAAGTGATACCGATATTATTAGCTCTTTTAAGGCTGACAAGAATTTCTTATCAAAATATATTTGAATTACTCTAGAAAAAGATAAAACAAAAACTCGCCTTGACGCTCTTCACGTAATTTATAAACTATTAAGACCAGGTGATCTTGGTACAGATGAGCGTGTTCAAGACTTATTTAATACAACTTTCTTTGATATTAAGAAATTTGATCTATGAGAAATTGCTCGTATCAAAACAAACAGAAAACTTTGACTAGAAGTTGAATATAAAGATGAATGAAGATTTTTACAATTAAATGATTTAGTTCTTGGTCTTAATTACTTATTAAGTCTTATAGAATGAAAAGATTGATATTCACGTGATGATATTGACCATCTTGAGAACAGAAGAGTTAGATCAGTTTGAGAATTAGTTTATGATAAAATCAAAGTAGGTCTTGCAAGAATTGAGAAAATCGCAAAAGATCGTATGACAATAGTTGAACTTGAAGATGCTACTCCAGGCACTTTTATTAACTCTAGACCACTAACAGCAGTACTTAAAGAATTCTTTGCTTCATCTCAATTATCTCAATTCATGGATCAATCAAATCCAATCTCTGAGTTAGCACATAAACGTATTATCACTGCGCTATGACCTTCTTGATTGACTCGTGAGAGAGCATCATTTGAGGTTCGTGATGTACATCCAACTCAATATTGACGTATCTGTCCAATCCATACTCCTGAAGGACCAAATATCTGATTAGTACTCCACCTTGCAAGTTACGCTAAAGTTGATAGATTTTGATTTATAACAACTCCATTCCAAAAAGTCGCACATACTGCAATTAATGATTGAAAAGATGCTATTAATAAAATTGCACAAATTACTCTAACGGATGCTAAATGAAAAGTATTAGTTGAAGAAAAGAAATATATTACTGCAGAAATTGCAGAATTATTGAAAGCTAATTATAAAGAAAAAGAAATTCCAGTAAGAGCTTATATTCTTCCTGATTATGATTATTTTGATGCTTATCAAGAGAGACAATTAACTATTGCAGAAGCAAATGTTGAGATTGATGAATTTGGGAATTTCTTAGAAACTCGTATTGGTTCTCGTAAGAACTCAGAGCCAGTAATAGCATATGAAAAAGAAGTAACTCACAAAGATGTTTCTCCTAAACAAATAATGTCCGAAACTACAACTCTAATTCCTTTTCTAGAACATGATGATGCGACTCGTGCAGAAATGGGTTCTAACATGATGCGTCAAGCAGTTCCTCTAGTTCGTACAGAATCTCCAGTAGTTGGTACTTGAACAGAGAGAGTTATTTGAGAATGAAGTTGATATATAGTAAAAGCAGAAGAAGATTGAGAAATTATTTGAGTTGATGCTAAACATATTACTGTATTATACAAATCTTGAAATAAAAAAACTTATGAACTTCGCACATTTGAAAAATCAAATGATGATATGCATATCCATCAAAAAGCTCTAGTTTCTACTTGAGAAAAAATCAACGCTTGAGATATTCTTGCTGATGGGCAATCAATTAGTAATTGAGAACTTGCAATTGGTAAAAACTTGCTTGTTGCTTATATGCCTTGGGGATGATATAACTATGAGGATGCAATTATTCTTAGTTCTCGTGTTATGGAGAATGATCTATTTACTTCAGTTCATATCAGTGAATATGTACTTGATGTTCGTGAAACAAAACTTTGACCTGAACAAACTACTGATGATATTCCAAATGTTAGCTCATACAAACTAAGAAACCTTAATGAAGATTGAATTATAAGAATCTGATCATGAGTTAAATGAGGCGATATCCTAGTAGGTAAAGTTACACCAAAATGAGAAATAGAATTATCCCCAGAAGAAAGACTTCTTAGAGCGATTTTCTGAGATAAATCAAAAGATGTTAAAGATTCTTCTCTAATCTTACCAGCATGAACTGGTTGAAAAGTTATTTGAATTCATATTCTTAAGAGAGAAAATGGTGATAATCTTCCAACTTGAGTATTCAAACAAGTTAAAGTGTTCATTGCAGAAACTCGTAAAATTGAAGTATGAGATAAAATGGCGGGTCGTCATGGTAATAAAGGTATCGTATCAAGAATAGTTCCAGAATGTGATATGCCTTTTATGGCTGATTGAACTCCTGTTGATATAATCTTAAATCCACTATGAGTTATTTCTCGTATGAACATCTGACAAATCCTAGAAACTCATCTATGATATGCTGCAAAAAGACTATGAATTAAAGTTGCAACTCCAATCCTTAATTGAATTGATGTAGACAAAATCTGAGATCTGATGGAAATGTCATGACTACCAAGAGATGGTAAAGTTCAATTATTTGATGGTAAAACTTGAGAACCATTCAAAGAAATGACCATGGTTGGTATCAAATATATGTTAAAACTCCACCACTTAGTTGAAGATAAGATACATGCTAGATCAGTTTGACCTTACTCTATGGTAACACAACAACCATTATGAGGTAAAGCACAAAACTGAGGACAAAGATTCTGAGAAATGGAAGTTTGGGCATTAGAATGATATTGAGCTGCAAATATACTTCAAGAGATGATTACTATCAAGTCTGATGATATTACTGGTCGTACACAATCATACGAAGCAATAGTTAAACAAAAAAGAATCAAAAGACCAAATATGCCAGAATCATTTAATGTATTACTTCGTGAACTGCAAGCTCTTAATCTTAATATTGAACTTCTCAATAAAGACGAACTTGATATGCAAGAAGAATTAATGTTACAAAGATTCCATGAATTAGAAAAACTTGAATGACAATACGATATTGAACTTGATGCTCCAGCTATTGAACCAATAGTAGCGGCTACAACATTTGAATGAGTTGAAGATAAGGATGAATAAATATGGTAATGTTAGGGTTTTTTCTCTACGTTCGTTTCTTTATATTAATATTTAATTTTTCATACCATGTTTAAGGATAAAAATTTTGAAAATTTTCTGAATGACAAAATTACTGACTACTCACAAATCAGTAAATATGCTGGTAAAGTAGATATTACTCAAGGTAAGAATCTTGATAATCTTGCCTGAATATCTATCTGAATCGCATCAAAAGAACAAGTAAGAGCACTTTCTTACTGAGAAGTTCTGATTTCAGAAACTATTAACTACCGTACTCAGAGACCTGAGAGAGGTTGATTATTTTGTGAACAAATTTTCTGACCAAGAAAAAATTATGAATGTGCTTGTGGTAAATATAAAAGAATAAGATATAAATGAGTTGTATGTGAAAGATGTTGAGTAGAAGTTACCACAAGTCAAGTAAGACGTCAAAGGGCTTGACATATCGAACTTGCTGCACCTATAGCACATATCTGGTATCTTAAGTCTGTACCTTCTAGAATTGGACTTTTACTAGATATTTCAGTAAAAAAACTTGAGCAAGTTATTTACTTTGCATCATATATTATTACCGATGTTTATGAAGACAAAAGACAAGATGCTCTTAGAGATCTTGACGGATTATATAAGTCTTCTAAAGTTGAAATTCAAAAGAAATGACAACAAACTGTAAATGACGCTAAACTTAAATTAGAAGCAAAACAAATGAGTAAGAAAGATTTTCAAGCTCTAGAAAATGATGTTTCTAAAGAGATTGATAATCTTGATGCAGAGTATAATAAACTAAAATCTCTTCTAAAAGAATTAAAGGAGTCTACAGTAATTGGAGAACTAGATTATAGAATTCTTTATGAGAAATTTCCACATGTATTTAAGTGAGGAACTTGAGCTGAGCATATTAGATCACTTCTTGAGAGAATTGATATTAGAGCTTTTATTTCTGAAAATCAAAAAGAATTAAAATCTTCACCAAAATCTAAACAAAAGAAAATTCTTCAAAAATTAAAACTTGCTTCTAATCTATTCAAATCAGGACAAAGACCAGAATACTTCATTCTAGAGGCTATTCAGATTCTTCCACCTGATCTTAGACCAATGATCCAACTTGATGGTTGAAGATATGCTTCTTCTGACTTAAATGATCTTTATCGCAGAGTTATTAATCGTAATAACCGTCTACGTAAGCTATCAGAACTTGGAGCTCCAGAAGTAATTCTTAAGAATGAAAAAAGAATGCTTCAAGAAGCTGTTGATATGCTTGTTAACTGAGATGTTAGAACTAATAGGCCATGATTCACTAACGCTTCTAAGAAAAAATTAAAATCATTAGCTGAAATTCTAAAAGGTAAACAATGACGTTTCCGTCAAAACTTACTTGGTAAACGTGTTGACTACTCTGGACGTTCAGTAATTGTTGTCTGACCAACTCTTGGAATGAATGAATGTTGATTACCTAAGATTATGGCATTAACATTATTCAAACCTTTTGTTATTGGTAAACTTATTGAAAAAGAAATTGCATATAATGTTAAACACGCTGAAAAAGTAATTGAAGAAAAAGGAAAAGAAGTTTGGGATTCACTTGATGAAGTTATTGAAGGAAAACATGTTCTTCTTAATCGTGCACCTACACTACACAGACTTTGAATTCAAGCTTTTAGACCAATTCTAATAGAATGAAAAGCAATTCAGCTACATCCATTATGTTGTTCTGCCTTCAATGCGGATTTTGACTGAGATCAAATGGCTGTTCATCTTCCACTTACTCAAGAAGCTCAAAAAGAAGCAGAAGAAATAATGGTTACTTCTAAGAATATGCTTAACCCATCTAATGGTGAGCCTATTGTTACTCCATCACAAGATATGCTTCTGGGTACCTATTATCTTACAAAAATTATAGGTAATGAGTTTGTTAATTCTTTTACAAGTATTGACGATGCTGCTTGTGCATTCGAAGCAAAAGCTATTACTCTTCATACTCCAATTAATGTTAGAGTTAACTGAGAAATATTAAAAACAACCTATGGAAGATTATTATTCAACGAAATAGTTCCAATTGAGTTAGGATTTATTAATGAAACACTTTCTAAGTGAATGGTTAAAAAAATCTTAGCTAGAAGTTTTGATATATTCTGAAGTGAAGAAACAGCATTTTTCTCAGATAGAATCAAAAATATAGGTTTCAAATATGCTACAATTAGTTGATTATCTATCTCAAAAGATGATATGCATATACCAACTAATAAGAATGAATTAATTGAAGCTTGAGAAGAAAAAATTAAATGAATTCAAAAGAAATTCTGGAATGGTTTCATGACAGAAAAGGAAAGATACGAACAGTCAGTGAAAGTATGGACTGATACTAAAAATGTTATTGAAAAAGCAATGCCAACTTACTTCACAGAAGCTAATCATATACACCATATGATCGCATCTGGAGCGAGATGAAACTGGTGAAATGTAACTCAATTATCTTGAATGAAATGACTTGTAGCAAGTCCGACTGGTAAGATTATTGAACTACCAATCAAGGCGAACTATAAAGAATGATTATCAGTTCTTGAATACTTCATCAATACTCACTCGTGACGTAAAGGTAAAGCTGATACGGCTCTGAAAACAGCTCAATCAGGTTACCTAACAAGAAGACTAGTTGATGCTGCTCAGAATATTATGGTAAGAGAAGATGATTGTGGAACTGTTGCATGTGAAGAAGTTAATAGAAATACTAATAAGACAGTTTTCAAAGAAACATTCGAAGATAAAATCTACGGTAAATATCTTGCAAAAGATGTTGTCGTAGGAAAAGAAACTATTGCTACTGCTGACACTCTAATTGATAAAGTTCTTATTAAAGAATTCAAGGAAAAATGAGTTGATATTGTATCTATTAGATCTATCGTAACTTGTGAGACAGAATGATGAGTATGTCAAAAATGTTATTGAATTGATCTTGGTTATAATAAACTAGTAGAAATCTGAACTCCAATTGGTATTATCGCAGCACAATCAATCTGAGAACCAGGAACACAATTGACGATGCGTACATTCCACTCGGGTTGAGTTGCGAAAGAATGATGAGATATCACTCAAGGTCTTACTCGTGTTGAAGAATTATTCGAAGCAAGAGCTCCAAAATATGAAGCTGCAATTGCACCATTTAATGGTACTGTTAAGAGTATTAAGACTGCTGAGAAAGAAATCAATATTACATTCGTTGCTAATTCTCTAGAATCAAAAGAATATTATATTCCGGATTCTTCATATAAAATATTAGTGAAAAAATGAGATAAAGTTGAAGAGAAGCAAGTTCTTGCAAAATCTCAAGATTGAAAAAATAAAATTACCGCTATTGTACCTTGAAAAATTGATAAATTAGATGAAAATACTATCGTTGTAAAAGATGTTGAGCTACAATCATTTAATTTCGCAGTTGAGTTCGGTAAAAACATTCTTGTTAAAGAATGAGATGTTGTTGCAATCTGAGATAAAGTTACCGATGGACATGTTAATATTCAAAAACTAATGGAATTAGCTTGACCGCTTAAGACTCAAACATACATTGTAAATGATATTAAAGAAATCTATACATCACAATGACAAACAGTTAATTCTAAACATATCGAGCTTATAGTAAGACAAATGTTTTCAAAAATCAAAATTACAAACGCTTGAGATTCTTCTTTCTTTCCTAGCGATATTACAGATATTATTAGATTCAAGAAAGAAAATGATATGATTGCTAAGAAATGATGAAAACAAGCTATTGGTTCACAATTACTCCTATGATTGACTAAAATTTCTTTATTTACTGATTCATGGTTATCTGCTGCATCGTTCCAGGAAACTGTTCGTGTGCTAGTTGAGGCTTCTGTATCAAGAAAGATTGATTCCCTAGATTGATTGAAAGAAAACGTAATTATTGGTCGTCTAATACCTGCTCGTAAATATTATAATAACAATAAGAATGTTGGTAATTTCTACGAAGATGAGAAACTAGAATCAAATGAAATTCTAGCTTCACAATGACTAGAAGAAACAACTAGTTATGAAGATTACGCTACTCTTAATTAATTCACTCATACACTCCATAAAAACACACTAGCCTCTGGCTAGTGTGTTTTTTTATTTGACTTATCATTTATTCTACATATAAATATCTCCATTGCTAATTAACAATGTAACAGTAGGGAAGAGTGGTAGATGGATACACAAACTATAATGTATTTCTGTGGCGGCTTCATTGTAGACTTACCCTATAATACAATGATTTTGTTCGGTTTTTTTCCAGTTTATATGTTTTACGTCGGATTTTTTGCACTGTTTTTCTTTGCCTTTCCAGGTGCACATGCTTTTAAGAAATTTTATCTTGACCGAATTTACCCTACTAGCAATTAGCAATCTGTCTTGATGTCAGTGAAATGGAATTTATCTCTTACCAATGAGATAAATTCCGACCAGAAACACCATCTGGAATTTCTGCTGACACTTGACTTAACTATATACATTTTATGAGGGGGCACCTATAGCTATTGGTTAACCAAAATCTGCTCTATAGAGAGAGCACTTTCCTTTATAAGATGATTTCCGGACTCCTTAGTAGTTCTTAGCGCGATACCTCTGGCATTGCTCTAGAACACGGATTCTGGACTATAGCCCCCCTTAAAGGGGCTATTATTTTATCCTTTTTTTGACTTATCTTCATATTTATTGTATAATTTACAATATATTATAATTATATGTTCATAATGGAAAAACAATCAAATTCTTCTAATTCTTGATTAGAAAATACTTCAAACTCTCTTTTGGATGAGAAAATTTTAACATATTTTAAAATTAATTGATTCAGTAAAACTATTCCAGAAATGTACAAGACTTGTATTTGAGATAATTACACATCTTCTGATGCACAAAAAAGAAGATTACTTTCTTATTTGATTATTAAAAAAGATAAATTAACTATTGATTTAGTATTAAAGAATTCTGGTAAAAATTCTGACTTTGCAACAAAATCTAGCATATTTAAGTCATATATTGAAAAATGATGAATTACAATTAATACTGCCTGAAGTCTAATTTACACCTGAACTATGCAACAGAATCTTGAAATGTTACATTTGCTAGTTCAAGAATCTTTTATTCAATGATTAGTTCCTCAAAAACAAGTTGCAAAAGCAGAAACAAAACAAAAATTAATCTCTCTTAGTAATGATATTGTAAATAAGCCTAAAGATTTTGAACAAAAAATTGAACTTGCTTATGCTGAAAATTTTTCTTGAGAATCTAAGAGCAAACTTTCTGATATCTTAACTACTATAAAGTTGCAAGACGACTGAATTAATAATAAATTTGCAAATATTTCTTTTGAATCAGATTGATGAAAATTAAATCAATCTTCTTCTAAATTTGATATACAGAATCTTAAAATTTCATCAACAAAAAAAGATGAAGAGGCTTCTATTGTGGAAAATGCAGACATTAATTGGTCTATTGATCCTAAGAAAGTAAAATTAAGACCAACTTTATCTAGGGCAGAAATGTTTTGACATTGTTCTAAAATGGCCAGACTTTATCTGGAGTCATTAAAAATTAAAAGAGAAAATATTCTAATCTGAAATTCTATTGACTTAATTAAAATACTTAGAAAAACAAAAACTTGAACTGAATACACAGCTGATGTTTTAACTACAGAATTACTTGCAAGAGCAAAAGAATGAAAATGAAATATGTATGATATTTATTTTTTAACTCCAAAATGACATAGAGTTATTGTATTTATCTGAACAGACAGTGAACTTTATGTATTGGATCCATATTATGCTTGAAATAAACCTGTAAAAATAATGGATTATTCTTTATCAAAAACATGGAAAGGATATAGATCTGTTATGGTTCCCAATAAAGATTGATATATAATTGAAGAGGCTCAGCTATTACCTAAGAAAAAAAGTTCTAAATAGAATTTTTTTTAATTACTGCTTGACTTATTTGTATATTTTAATATAAAAGAATTACGCAGTGCGAACTGCTCATATCGGTTCCCAGCACAACTGAGATGTTATCCTCACTTACTACATCCTACTCCTTGTTCACTTTTAGTGATACATCGCTCTAGGCAGTACGAGGTGAGCATCACTCTCAATGCTGGGAACCGACCAACAAATTTTGTGTTTAGGGTTTTGAATCGTAACTACCCCTAAAAGGTTGGTGACATCAAATTCTACTCCCAAAAGTGCAAACCCAACACTTGCACAAAAAACACTACTGTCTGGTGTTTTGACAAGCTCGAAGTCCATATTTCTCATTCTCTTGATAAAGGAGAACTGAGGGGGTGCTTCCTCATGAAGAAGCTGTTCGCTGTTATGTAACAAGTCCGTTCAAGACCAAGGCGACTCCTTTCATGTTTTGAACTCCTGCAACGAAAAGTGCAGGAAAGGATGGTTATAAGAAGTGAAGATCAAGCGTAAGTCCAACGGCATCTAGGACTCATTGGCCGAGTTCATCTGACAATACCTCTTGTCATTCCTGTTTATCTAGGTTCAGTCCTATGATTCTAAGGAATACGAGAGACAATCCGGTCCCCCGCATTCGTGTGGGGGACCTTCCTTTTTACTATATTAACTTGAAATTTATAAAATTGGCATTATAATCAGTTAACTTACTATTAATTATTATAAAATGGATAAGATATATGTTCTTGGACACAAAAATCCTGACACTGATACAATTATTTCTTCTATAATTTTTGCTGATTATTTGAATTTTGCTTGAAAAAATGCTCAAGCTATCAAATTATGAAATATTAATAACGAAACAAAATTTATTCTAGAAAGTGCATGAATTATTGAACCTGTTACAATGACGAGTTTACCTGAATGAACCAAGGTTGCTCTAGTTGATCACAATGAGAATTCTCAAGCAATAGATTGACTTGATTCTCTTGAGATTGTTGCAATAGTAGATCATCACAAGATTGGTAATTTTAGTTCTGAATCACCATTATTTATCAGGATTGAGAAGTTATGTTCAACAGCTTCAATATTATATAAGATGATGAAAGCAGAAAATATTATTCCAACACAACCACAAGCCAGACTTATTATTAGTGCTATTCTATCAGACAGTCTTCACTATAGATCTTCGACAACACAAGAAGAGGATAAAATAATTGTAGAAGAACTTAATAAAATTGCTCTAATTCCTTCAATAGAGGATTATGCGTTACAAATGTTTAATGCTAAGTCAGATTTATGAGATATAAGTGTAGAAGAATTAATAAAAATTGACTATAAAGAATTCGAATTTAACTCTATTAAGGCTTGAATTGGTACTATTGAGACGACTAATCCAGCTTACTCACTTTGAAGAAAATTAGAAATCCTTGATTGAATGAAAAAAATTAAAAAAGAAAATAATCTTAATTTTATTATGTTATCAGTAGTTGATATTCTTAATGAAAAAAATATAACAATAGTACCAACTCAAGATGAGATTGATATTATTAAGAAGGTTTTCTCAGTCGATACTATGGATAATCTTGTAGATCTATGAAAGAGATTGTCTCGTAAAAAAGAAATTGTTCCACAATTAACAGAATATTTCAAAAATAATTAATAATAAAAAATACCTTTCGTTTGAAAGGTATTTTTTATTAATTTTGTTTTGCTTTTAATTTTTTCATGAAGTCTAGTAACGCAATTTTTCTCATTGAGATTTGATTTTTTTCTTTTTCTGTCATTTCTCAGAAAGTTTTTCAAGTTCAGTTTGGCTCAAATATATTTGACCATCAGAATTTGTCTCATCTTGGCATAAGTGGAATTGTTCAGTCTAATTCTCACATTCAAATTATATATTCTTTTCAATCATACATACATACTCATGTTATTGCTTTTGCAACTCTGTTTTCTATTCATTCCATTGTTTTTATTATAACCCAAAGTCAAGGTCAATCTACTATATATTTTACAAATGGTCCAGGAAATCAACTCATACAATCAATAAATAATCAAGTATCTTCTACAATGATTGGCCTTTGGAGAATTCTATAGATACTTAGTGCTTTTGCTCTTACGATAGCTTCTATATCCATAGATTGTATTTCAGAAACTTCTCAACCATTTTCTTGAATATATACCTTGTCTTCTTTACTATATCAATTAAGTTCTATTCATAGAATTGCTCTTGCTTCTTCTAATTTGTGAGCATTTCAAGTACCAAATGTAAGTATTGTCATATGTAATTAATTATTTATAATAAATTTGATTATTATAAATCAATTGGTTTTGTCAATTTTTTAATTACAATTTTTATAATTGTGAGGTTTGAGATTGTAGAATCATTGTTTGTATCAATTTGATTTTAATCTTTTATCTTCCATTTCCCAGAATTTCCATCAGAATGGTAAGTTAATAAATAATCAATATACATTGTAGGCACTTCTAATATTGCCAATATTTTCTCAGATTGTTTTATTGAAAAAATATTTTGCAAGTTCAATTTGTTCTAAATTGCTTAATGTCGATACTGAATTTCGTGCATTTTCTAATTCTTGCCCTCATGGATATGATCACTGAAAAGGATCAAACCAAGTTCATTTAATAAATAATCACATTAAATGAGCTTTTGATTTATCTAGTTTTTCATGTATTTCTCTTGCAATTGCACTAGTATATTCTCATAGAATTCACATTTCCTCGAGCTTATCCTCATTGAGATTATGAAGTTGATAAGTGAATTTAATTTCTCAATTTTTTCAGAATACAATTTTATTTCATTCTAGATTCCCTCTTGAATTACTTCTAATTGCATATCAAATAATTTCTCATTCAATATCTTTGGTTCTAATTATTATTGATCAAGGAAAATTAGCTAATTTAGAATACCCTTGAATTGTTGTACTTCAGTCTTTATTTATTCATCAGATAATATTTAATTCATGATAAATTCATAAATTTCAGTCTTGTTCTTGACTAGAGGTTGTAAGTGTCATATTTTATTAATTAAAACATCTATCTGCTACTTCTCTTGCATATCTCTGTACTGGAGTATTCATCCAATCTGTTCTATCTTCATCTGCTAAAGCTCAAGGTCATCATATGTGGCTTAGTGCTAGATAATATTCAATTTTATTTTTTCATTTCTCAATTTTACTCATAATCGTAGGATTACTTAATATGTTCTTCTCTAGAATATTAAGCATATATTTATCCATAATCTCTTCTTGTAAAGCTGGATTTTGTAACCATGCTTGAACTTTTTCTTCTTCTGGTGGATTTCATAATTCTATTCAAAATCATTTTAAAGTATTTCAGATGAATTGATATTTTCCAAAAGCCCATTTTCCTGGTTCAATTCATCTGATTTTTCATAGTCAGTCATTCCTGTTATTATACATTCATCAGCTTTCACTAATTGCAATTGATGCCTTATATTTATCCCAATCAAAGTTAAAGTCATGATTTCACATTATCTCAATAGTTCTTGTGAGTCTATTTATTACAAGTTGTAATTCTTCATCAGAATATTTTCATCATTGTTCTTTATATTCTTTTGCTTTATCAATTATTGCCTGCAGCTTATTTTTATAACTTCATTTAAAATTTAGATCGTTTCCAATCTCAACAACTATATCGCTTATTCTTGATAGTTTTTCATTTTCTTCTATTACATGAATGTAATTAATTTTGGCTGTTTTTTCACTTCATTCTAGTTCCTTAAGTTGTTTTTTATCAGTCAATATACTAGATTTGACTCATATATTTTTGTATTCATCTGATTTTAATTCACTACCCGTTGGAATATATAGTTTATAATTATTGAATACTGGGATATATCATCTTTCATCATAATATCAGACTTTTGATCCAGAAACTGCTCTCTTACCAATTCTTGCATTTCATTTTTCATCGATAATTTTCACAACTTGAACTTTTGCTGGCAAGATATCTCAAGCTCAGATTTTCCGGAATGCTCATTGATTTTTTCAAAAATCAATCGATATTGTATCTCATTCGTTAATATTTTCGGGGCTTGATAATGCTTCTTCTGTGATATTTCAGTCCTTATCTTTTGTCTCTTTATAAGCAAAAGTTGAAGAAAGAAAATTCTTTTTCTCATTTCAAATTTTAAGTAATTTTTTTGCGTCTATACTATCAATATCATCTTTTTCAAGTCATTCAATTCAGTTCAATTTTTCACTTCATAATTTATGGAATCTAATAATTCTATTTTTTTCTCTATAAATTGAGTTAATTTCATTCTGAATTCATTGTTTATCAGAAGATTTTGCTCAGTTCTTTTTTTCTTGAAGTTCAAAAATCTGTTTATTAAGTAGTTTTAATTTCGTGGTAAAGCCAATATCTTCTTTTGTATTTGATAAAATTTCTTTTTCTAATTGTGCTGTAGAATCGATATTTTGTTTCTCGGCTTCAATATTTTCAATATTTGTTTTTATCATTTTTGTATTTAATTATTTATATACTTGTATATTTTATCATATTATTTATAAATAATCAAAAAACTGGTCATTTTTTGACCAGTTTTTCTTTGTTTAAATTTTATTTCTTATGCCGCAGCTGCAGCAGGATTAATTCATAGCTTAGTTAGTACTTCAATTTCTTTAGCATATGTTTCTACAATTGTAGTAATTCATACTAATTCTAGAGTATCTTTAACTTCATCAGTCATATCTGTAAGATACATTTGACCATTTCCATCCTCAATATTACTGAAGATATCAGCGATATATCAGATAGATTTTGAGTTAAGATATTTGAGACCAGATAAATTGAAAATAATTATTTTACCTGTAAAATCTCAAATAACACTGTAGATAGCTGTAAATGTTTTGTCAGCATTGGTTTCATCTAATTCTCAGATAAATTCAAATACATCAACTTTACCGTAACTTCTTTTTTTAATATCAATAGGTGTGTTCATATTTATTATTAATTAATTACTAGAGTTCATTATAATGTATAATATAAAAATTTGCAAATATTTTGCTTTAAAAAGTATTTTTTATATATTATTACACAATTACTAGTAAATAGTATCCATTACTGATAAAAAATCAATGCAAATTAAAAGATTAGATATTGACATTAATTTTCCTTTGGAGTTAATAAATAAAATTGAAGAACTTAATTCAGCGCTTGAGTTTTCTCCTATTTGGCAAAGCATTAAATGGAATTTAATGTTACAATCAACTTGATATATCAAGAAAAGCTTTTTTATTGGTCTTTTTAATAAGGATTTATTGATTAATTTTGCAATTGTAGAAAAAAGAAGTATTTGATTTAATTTTTTTGCTCATTTTGTAATCTGATGAATTGTTTGAACTAATTCATCTTTAATAGAAGAAGAGTTACTCAGATTATGAAATGAAGAAAAAATTGTTTTTACTCAGATAGAGAGTTTATCAGAAATTCAATATAGTCTGTTCTGACAATGAACATACAAAAAATTCATAGAAAAATGCACTGCTTTTGTAGATCTGAATCTCAGCGAAGAAGAAATTCTTGCTAATATGAAGCAAAAATGAAGATATAACATCAAAGTCGCCGAAAAGCATTGAGTTGTGGTTAATAAAATTGAAAATAGCGAAATTAATCTAGATAAATTCTACTTGCTACTTACTGAAACTAAAGATAGAGACAATTTTTCAGTTAATTCTAAAAATTATTTTAAAATTTTCTTAGATTATCTATATTCAAATAATATTGGATGATTGTATTTTGCTACTAAAGATCAGGAATTAATAGCTGCAGGAATTTTTGTATTCTATAATAATACTGCTTATTATTACTACTGAGCTTCTACTACCGATAATAACAAGCGTAAATATATGGCTACATATTTATTACAATGGAGGCTAGTACAAGAAGCAAAAAATCTTGGTCTCAAGAATTATGACTTCTTATGAATTAATTGTCCTTGATGTGATTCTCAGAAACTTGCTTGAGTAACTGATTTTAAACTAAAATTAACTTCTCAAATTAAAATTTGGCCTAATTCTTATATTTATATTCACAATTATTTTATTTTTTGAATTTTTAAATTTAGGAAATTTATTAAATGAATAGTAGGAAAGTAGACTTTAAAATTTATTTAATTAAACTTAAATTTCAATTAATTATTATTGGATTAATTCCCACTAGCTCATCATAGAGGATTCATTCTGGTAGGGGATTGTAGAAGAATATTTTCTTTCATTGAATAAAAGCTTCATAGACTTCTAGAAATGTTGCTCATCAGATATAGTTCTTCATTCAATTCTTATCAAAATTCATAACTAGAATCGCATCATTTTCTGCAACTTTCTCACTTTGTAACTTCAACATATCTTGTTTCCACTTAATATGTTTTTCTCTTGATTTTTCTCTAATTTTAGCTTCCATGTCTGGATTATCGTAGCTATTTGGCAGAGTAATAATGTGTCACATTTGCTCTAGTTGTATTTTCATATCTGGAATATGTGAATAGTTATGTTTGCTTGCGCAGATGAATATTTTCATATTAATCCAAATATTTTTTAAATAAATCTGTGAAAATCTTAGGATTTCATTGTCATTTACTCTCTTTCATCGCTTGTCATACGAAATATCCAAAAAGATTTATTTTTCATCACTTATAATCTGCTACTTGAGTTGGATTATTATCTAATATTTGTTTGACTATTGCTTCTAACGCTCAAGTATCATTTTTTTGTCTAAGTCATAATCTATCAACTATTTCATTAGTATTTCATCAATTCATAAACAATTCTTCAATTACAGCTTTTGCATTTGTTGAAGATAGTTCATCTTTGTTAGTTAGTTTGATAACTTCTGCAAGTTCTTCTGGTACGAATTTCATATCCTTAAATGAAATATTCTCAGTTGATTCCTTAAAATATGCAAGAAGAACTGTTGTAATATATGAACAAGATTTTTTAGGATCTCATGATAATTTCACTAGATTCTCATAATAATCTGAGATTTCTTTTTCATTTGACAGTATTCTTGCATCGTCTTCTTGGAGTTTGTATTCATTAAGATATTTGATTCTTCTGTCTATTGGTAATTCGTCGATTTTTCTCTCGTTGATATATTCGTCAGTCAATACTAGGGTAGGTAAGTCTGGTTCAGGGAAATATCTATAATCCATAGCATCTTCTTTGCTTCTTAGGGAATGACTGATTCATTTCTCGTCGTCCCATCATCTAGTTTCTTGGTCAAGTTTTCATCCTGATTCATAGATTTTAATTTGTCTTTTGAATTCATTATCTATTGCTCTTGCTATAGCTGCAAATGAGTTCATATTTTTGATTTCTACTCTATTTCTAAGTTCGGTACTTCATTTTTCTCTAATCGAAATATTCACATCACATCTTAGTTGTCATTTTTCCATGTCTGCATTACTTGCTCCGCAGAATCTCATCACTTTCTGTAATTCCTCAAGATATGCGATTACATCGTCTTTTGATCTAAAGTCTGGTTCAGTAACAATCTCCATAAGTGGACTTCCGGCTCTGTTATAATCACATAGTGTTTTATTACCTGCGTGAACTAGCTTACCAGCGTCATTCTCGATATGCATTCTATGAATACGAAAAGTTTTGAGTTCTCAGTTAACAAAAGTTCTCATTTCTCAATGTTCTACTATTGGATGATATAACTGAGTTATTTGATAACCTGATGGTAAATCAGGATAAAAATATGATTTTCTATCAAATTGTGATTCTTTATTAATTGTACATTTCATAGCATGTCAGGCTCTCACTGCAAGATTTACAATTTCAAGATTCAGAACTGGTAACATACCTGGGAACCCCATACATACTGGACATGCGTTCTCATTCGGTTCTCCAGCAAGCTCAACTGCATTTTTACAGTTACAGAACATTTTGGTTTCTGATTTGACTCTTACGTGAGTTTCAAGTCACATGACTATTTCATACTTTTCATTCATACTATTTTAATTATTTAATTAATCTTTTTAAAACTTTTAGCGGAACAATATTACCTGTTATCTCTCACTCAATAATTATATTTCAATCCATATCATATCAGACATATCCAAATGATGCAGTTCTTTTTTCGATTGACTTAATTCTTCCAACTAGTTTGAATGAATCTCAAGTAGCAATTGGTAGTCAACTGTATCTACAGATTGAATTGTTAAATGTTAATATACTTCTTTTTTCCTCGTTAATTATTCAATCTTCTTCGGTATTGAGTTTATCTCAGAAACTAATACTTCCAATCTGTGCTGCGAATTCTTCTATTAAATATTGTTGAACAATACCTTCTTCAGAGTATTTTTGATGGAAATGAAAATCTTCTGGAATGTCAAAATATCATTGAAAAACATCTCAAACTTGTGGATTGTGACTATCTTCGTTTTCTATCCAACTGAATCAAGTTACAAATCTGAATTCTCAAGATTGTAGAATATATTTATCAAGCTGTTTCTCAGATAAAAATTGTTCCTCTAGTTCTTCATAAGTCATCCTAAAATCTGGCTTGTATTCTCATAATAATTCAATTGATACATTTCTTTCTCACACATCGTTAGTGAGTGATAACGAGTCACTTCCAAGTTTAACTATATCTCAAGGCAATATTGGTCTTCAGAAGGTTGTTTTGATAGCTGATATTCAATTATAAACTATTTCTGAGCTATTGGTTAGTTTAAGCAGAAGTCATTTTTGAACAACTCATGGCACAAGAGGAAGTCATTTTAGATGTCAGTCAAGAACTGAGCTTTCTCCCGGTTTTTTAGTTGTTATTTTTCATTTTTTGAAGCAAAAAGTATTCGCAATTGGAGATGTATCTGAATCAATTATAGTAGATACTGCTCTTCTAATCATTATTTTAGTCGGATCCATTGTGTATTTTGCTATTTCTGGAGTTCATTGTGTTTGTTCGATTCAGCTTATTTTTTTCATTTTTAATATTTTTAAAAATATTAGTTAATAATAATTATTTATTGTTTTTTATCAAGTTATTTTGCTCTAATTAATCTTCTTGAATCCATAATAAAATCATGGAAAAAATACTATTCAAAATATCGCCATAGAAATTATTAGAGAGAACATGTTTCAGAAATGAAATAGTCATTTCGTATAATAATTGAGTATTCAGGCTCAAACTCAAATTAATATTATAAAAAAACTATATCTTGGCATGAAATTAAATTTGAATATATGACGTGACGCGTAATAAGTATTAGTTAGCATTACAATCTCAGAAATAAGAGTTGCTATTGATGAACCATAAAAACTCAGATATGGAATTAAGATAATATTAAGAACAATATTAATAATTGTTAAATATAAATTAAGTTTGAGTAATTTTCATTGATCATTGTTGGCTATTAGTAGGTATGTGAATATGGATGAAATAAAACAGAATAAGAATACAAATACAGTTACATTATATGCATCAAGAGAAGTATATTTGTGCATACTATTATCAAGATAATCAGTACTTGCAATAAGTGATAATAGTTGATATCAATTAACTAGAGAAAAACCAATAATTCATATTCAAAAAGCAAAAAGAAGTTTGTAAGATTTTCTAACTAGTACTCATAATTCGAATTTATCCTTATTTTTGATTGCTTGAGAAAAAAGTGGTAACATAGATTGAAGGAATAGTGAGCCAAATAGCATTCATACTTCTACTATCTTCATTGGGACAGAATATAATCAAATACTAGTATCTACAGTATTTCATGCCTCCATTAACGATAGAATTATAATATCTACTTTGAAATATATAACATTAAGAAACATTGCAATTCAATAAGGAATTGAAACTTTTATAAGCTCTTTAATATATTTTTTATCATAATGAAATGAAATATGTTCAATTTTTCTTGCATGTAAATATATCATTCCTGTCATTATAATATTGCCTAGCACTCAAGCAAACATAAGAAATAAAAATGAATAGAATTTCAAATCTGGATTAGATTCAATTATGGATTTTGGGAAAAATACATACACTACAAGAAGAATAAACATGAAGTTAGAAAACTTACCAACTGTTGTTGAAATGAAACTGTATTCTGTCTTGAGATAAGCTTGTAATAGTGATATTATTGCGCTATTCATTAATCAGAAGAACACGAAGAATGAAGTAATAAATATTGACCACAATGCTAATTTAGAATTATATCATGGTAGGAAATATGCAATTGCAACTGACAAGAAGATTATAAGAATTCCAAGTGATAATCTTACGGTCATCATATTTCCTATAATTTTTTGGACTAGTTCTTTGTTATCTTTGTTATTAGAAATTTCTCTTATAGTTATTGTAAATAATCATAAATCTGCGATTACAGCAAAAATTGATAAATAATTGTATACTTTAGAATATAATCAATATTCATCAATATTTAAGTAATTTGTGAGAACTTTTATCAGGAATATACTTATAAATGCAGTTGAAAACTTAGCAGCAAGTTGCGCAATTGTATTGAAATAAACTTTTTTTGTTGCCATAATTATTCTAAATTCAATTCTGTTAAGTTGTATAGTTTATCATTTTCATCAGAGAATTTTACATTTCAATCTTTATAAAAAATATTCATAATTTTTGAGTCTGTTTCGTAAATAACTTTTTTCTCTTTTGTTGTTATATTATGTAGAACCAGTTTATTTTTTCAATTATCTGTGAAATTAAGAATATTAATTTTGTCTTTACTTGTTGCTTTGATTAATCAAAGAACCTTAGAATCTTCGAGAATTACGAAGTCATCATACAGAGTATTTTTTGTATAATCATTACTTGTTGTATTATAGATATACACTCACATTTTACCATCTACAATATATTTATCATTTTCTCAAGTTTTTTTGATAAATATTATATCATCGTTAATTGTTGTTTTATAATTAGTCTTAGAATCTATATCATAGAAATAATTTCACTCTTTTGTCTCGTACATTATAATTCAATCTATTGCATTTAATCAGATATTATCAATATTAATTCATTCAAGATTAAATATTTCATTTTCCGTATTTCAATCAAATTCGAATACATCAAAAAATCACTTATTATTAGTGTATGAATAAATATTTCATCAATATGTTCATATTTCGTTTCTCTCAATTGTTATCCCAACGTCTTCACTTTTTCAAGCAATGAATTTTCTATATTTGAGAGATTTAATTTTTGTTTCTGTTGTCTGACTAACTTCATCTACCTTTACTTCTTTTTGCATTTTGATTTTGATTTCTTTCGCTTCTCATCTTTCTAATTTGAAAGTATCAGTATAGGTTTTGTATCCATTATTTTCTATTTTGATTGTATAATTTACTGGTGGAAGTCTCCTTACTAGACAGATTTTTGTACAATCTGTATCATATTTACTTCAATATTCTCAAGCTATTGATATTTTTACATAATTTGGTCACTCTACACTAAATATTACACTACCAACATTAGCTATGAAAAAATAATAAACAAAGCCTAGTATAGAAGTACATATAGCAAATAATATAAGAAACGCAAGATTTCTATTAGACATAAACTTTACAAAATAATTAAACTAAATAGAATTACCTAGATATATTATATTTTTTGTCTTCAAAATCAACAAAAAATGCAAAAAGAATTACAAAATATACTTGATAATTTTCTTAGTTGAAATAATGTTCAACCTATTTTATGTTCGGAATCAAATGTTATAAGTATTATTAATTTTGTTAATAATCTTGATTTAGCTGATTTACAAGAGCTTAGAGAGAATATTTTTCCTAATATTTTCCTTTTTGAAACAGAAGACAAGACATTCAAAATTGAGCGCACAAGAGATATTATTGAAAAATCTAGTATTAAACCTTGAGAAAATTTTAATATCTTCGTAATCAGAGAAATAGATAAATTCTCAATTGCTGCTAGTAATTCATTACTTAAGCTTTTTGAAGATGTCCCAGAGAGATTACTTATTATTCTGACAACATCAGCAAAGGATAATTTATTAGAAACAATTAGATCTAGAATTCTTGATTTTTGATCAGATGATGCGATTTATGAAATTAGTCCTGAAAATAAAATAGTAGTTGATAATTTCTTTTCTTGATATAAAACTGCCATTCTTGATATTATTTTTTGAGATAAAATATTAAGAAATGAATACATAGCAATTCTTGAATATCTTCTGTTCAAACTTAAACAATCAAATAATACTGATGAAAAAATAATTAATAAAATCCTTAATTGAATTATAGCAATCAACACTACCAACACTAATCCAAAATACGTTCTTGATACAATAATTCTTGAATTATAAAAAATTCCAGCTTTGCTGGAATTTTTTATGTATTAGTTTTATGATTTTGGAGCTTCAGAAGGTTTTTTATCTCACTTTGGAGCTTCATCTACAACTTTTGCTTCAACCTTTGTTGGCTCAAGAACTTTAGGAGCTTCAGCTGTTTGTACTGGAGTTTTTTCTGCAACATCTTTTTTATCATCAGTTTTCACTTCAGGTTTTCATTCTCCTGTCACCCCAGCAGTTTTTGTATCTACTTTTGGAGCTTCTCCGGCTTTAGCTTTTGCTCAAGCTGAAACACTTTGTGCTTCTATATATTTTCTTAGTGATTCCATAGTTTTTGGTCAGAATTTACCATCAATTCATTTCCCTTTGATTCAAACTAATTCTTGAATTTTTTTAACATTCTCTCTTGAAGGTTCAGCTAAAAGTTTTTTTAGATCATCTTTATTTGGTACTTTTAAAAAATCAAGTTTGTTAATATTTTCAAAATGTTCTCTGTAGTGTTTTTTTGTATAAGAAGTCATTCATTTTGCCTTAAGACTATCCTCATTAATATTGATATTATCAACTTTTGGAGCTTCAGTTTTTGATTCAATAGACTTTGGCTCTTCAACTTTTGGTATTTGTTTCTTCTCTACTTTTACTTCTCTTTTTGAATCAACTACAAACTCATTATTTTGTCATTTATTAGTATCTCATCAGAACCAATTCCTATTAACTTCGAACTCTCATTTAGTTAGATCTATATATCAAATTCTGTCTCCTCATTTCTCTGATTTATATAGTGTTAGATAATTTTCTCATTTTGAAGAAGATTTGACAACGAAATTTTTCAAGTCTTTCATTTCTTTTTGAATATTTTCTAGGTTTATAGGATTTTTTTCAAGACCAACAAGTAGTTTGTTTATGAAATCTAGATTTCATTCGTTAATAGTTACTCAATTTTTTAGAAATCACTCTCAGACTTCTTTATATAATTTGATTAGATTTTTTTGTGTTTCTTCTGTAATCTGATCTTTTTCATTCTCAAATTCTTTTATTATATTTTCTAGTTCCTCTTTTGAAATTTTTCAATCGATTTTTGCTTTATTAATTGTATCTTGGAGTTTTAATTTTGGTTCTTGCTTAGTTTGTTGAGCTTCGGCTCAATCTTTTGTTACTTCTGATCCTGACATATTATATAATATTAAAATATACATTTTTTTTGTTTGAACTATGTAATTTGATATTCATTACATACTACTTCTTAAGTGTATCATAATTATTTTTCAATGTCAAAAAATCCTTCTGATTTTCAGAAGGATTTATGATAATATTTAGAATATATATTTATTTTTCATCTTTAATTATTGATCTGTATGTAATGTTTTTTGGATCTAGTTTTAATGCCTTTTTATATTGCACTTGAGAGTCTAGATTATGTCACATTCTTTCTAGTGCAATACCTTTGTTATAATAGAATAATGAATTTTCAGGGTCGATTAATATTGCTTTATCAAATAATGCAATCGCCTCTTTATATTGTGAATTCTCAATATATCCTATTCATTGGCCATAGTATAATTGCATATCTTCCATGTTTTTTAACGCTGTTTTATAGTATTGTTCATCTTTTCATGGTTGAGTTAATTGAACAGATTTGTAATATTGAGAAACTGCTTCATTAAAGTTTCATAATCTTCATAGTGCGAATCATTTATTGAAGTAATAAGCTGTTTCATTTGGAATTTTTTCTATTGCTTTATCAAATACTTCGATAGCCTCATTGTATTTATTTTGTTTAATATAATTATTTCATATATCGTTTAATTCATCTCAACTCAATGGTTTTGAAGAATCAATCGATTTTGGTTTGGTGCTATCTAAAAACGTTTCAATATGTCTTTGTTTATTACGAAAAACATCAGGAGTTTCAAATTTTTTAGGCATTTCAGGAATCATTATTTGAGCAGGTTCGTCTCATTGTGGTTTTTCTAATTTTACTCACTTTTCTTCCTTTTTTCATTTTTTTTCTTGTTTTGCATTACCTTTCTTTTCCATTCCTTTCTTTTCTCAAACCTTTTCTGATTTATTATTTGATGTTTTCGGTTGTTTTACTGTCTTTTTCTCTGCTTTAGCTTCTCATTTTCAACTAATATTTGATTCTGCTGGCGTTTTAATAACCTGTCAAATACTTAGTTTATTCCAATCTTTTACTTCTGGATTGAGTTCTTTAATTTTCTTAATTAGTTTCTTATTTCACTTAGTAATTTTGTATAAAGTATCTCACTTTTTGATTATGTAGGTACTACTCTCTTTTGTTATTTCTTGCTTTGCTTCTGATTTTGCTGTAATTACTTTTAACTCGAATTTTTCATCCTTAATTGTAATTTGTCAGTAATCTTTTCAATCTAATTTAACTTTAATATTTGGATATTGTTTTGGATCAATGAATATATTCAATTTTTTAGTGTCTAGTTTGTATTTTTCTCAAAGATATGATTTCAGTTTATCTCATAACATTTTTCATTCCTCTTCAAATATTAGTTTTCAAGTCGTGTTTTTGTGATTAAGATTCTTGAATACAAAATTATAACTTGGTTTATTATCTTTTTTTAACAATTCATTTATATTTTTTGATTTTTTTAGTGTTTCTAAAAATATTTTTCTATGCTTTTCTATGTCATCTGGATTTAACCACTCTAACGCAGAAGTTGTTTGTTTATCATTTGTTACTTTTCATCAATTAAGATATACTTCTATTTTTGTTTTATCCTCTCAGAATACTTTTAGTATTTTTACTGCAGCAAGTATATGCGAGTGATCGTATTTACTTCAGAATTGTTGTAATCAAAAATTAATATCATTTTGACTCATCATTCAATGCAATTTTGCAAGTTTTTTAATTCAATCAATACCAGATTGCTTATAAATTTCATTTAATTCAATCTTTGTATATTTATCTAATACATCAAGTCAGAATTGAGCATCTTTTGTTTCTTGTTCACTTGCAGTAGGTACTTTCTCTTTATTAACAACAACTTTTACTGCATTTTTATCTTTTATTAGTCATAAATCGTCATCTTTTGGATCATTGTTTTTTCTAAATAATGAGAAGTTTATTTCATCAAATCATCATTCTTTATTAATGTTTCATAATCTAGTTCATGTGTTTCAGTATAATAATATTTGTTTGTCATTATTATCATATATTGCTACAACTCATTTTGTATCAAATATCTTTGTTTTAGTTTTTTCATCTATTTTTGTTTCAATTCAGTTTTTTGATAATATTTCTAGTAGTAATTGTATATCTTTTTTAGTTTTCAGACTAATTCATTTTTGTATCATATCCATTCATGCCTCTTTTGATAATATATCTATATCCGTCTTTGTTTTTGCGTTTATACTTTTTTGTTCTAATTTGTATCTTTCTAGGATTATTTCTAATTCTTCTTTTGAAACTTGTTTATTCTCATTAGCTTTATTTACTAACTGTTCTAGTGTTGGTTTACTACTAGATTGTAAATCTTTTTTTACTTCTTGATTATTAGCCATATTTTCATTTTTGTTAATAATATTTTGCAAATATATTTTTGCTTTACTCTTGAATTATAGCATATATTTTATATACTGTCAAAAATCTTAACTTTCATTTATGAATTGACTTCAAAATTCTACAAATTCTTTTAATCAAAATAATTTTGATATTTCAAATCACGAAATTAATCTCTCTCAAATATTAATCGTCATTGAATTGATTAAGAGTTGATTAGATAAGGATTTTAATTTATTATTTGCTAAGCATTTTAAGCTAAAGTATTGAAGACAAACTACAATTGAGAATTTAAGACTTTTTACTTCTTTTTTAATCCAGAATATTAATTCTTATATTGATTGTTGTACTAATTTTCCATCTAAATGAGTTCCTTCAAAAGAAAAACAAAAACTCGCAATTAAAGTTACTCAGTTTGAAGAGGAATTTCATGAAATTCTATATTTTTGACAGAGAGATATTTCGCAAGATATAAGAAATGAGGTTGATAGAATTTTGTCAATTATTGTTAATTAACCTACGATTAGTAACAAATACATTATTCATATTCAGATTAATATTGATATAAGTTGTAGTATTGAGGATTTTGAATTAGTGTTTTTATGTAACTCAGGAATTAAATCTGATCATGCAATATAAATAAATGATCACGCAGCAAAAGGTATTAGAAAACTATTAATATTATTAATTTTGTTTGATAATAAGTAGGGAAGTATAACTCATATAATAGCGCTACACGCAGTCAAAAAATTATAATACAGTGCTTTTTTCACTGATAATCAAGAATGAAGAAGTACTCAGAAATCTCAGATTTCTTGTGGTATTTCATGTAATATAATAGCGATAGTTGTTGCAATTCATATCCTATAATCAACCATGAAACTTGAACCTATAATTACTCAATCTATTAGATTATGAAAAATATCTCATACAAGATTTATTTTTGCTAATTTATGATTATGTTTTTCACAATCGTGTGAATGACAGTGATTCCAGTGAATAATTTTTTCAATAACAAAAAAGATAATAATTCAACCAAGAATATATATTCATCAAATTTGTTTGTCTATTCATGTTTCATAGAATTCTGGCAGCAAATGCAAAAATACATCTCAGAACATTGCTCATGTTGAGAATCATACAAAATATATTAGTAGTTTATTTAGTAATTCTTTTTTTAGTCATAGCGTAACTAATCAAATAAGAGAAATTAGGCTAACAAGGATACTTGCAAATATTGCATAAAAAAAACTCATTATTTTAGTTTAATTAAGGTAAATATTTAGTTATTATATTTATTTCTATTTCCTTGCAAAGTTTTTTGTATTTTGTATTTGTATTAAATTATATATAATCAATATAATTATATTTATCAAATTCTTTTATGTTTTATCGCTTACTGTTTCTTTTGCTGTTTATTTTTATTTTTTGGTTATTAAATGCTTTTGTAATTTGGCATTTTTATAAATTTTTTTCATTAAGAATAGATAAATATTTTTATCTAATTACTATTTGAATTACTTGATTTGTGCCGTTTTCTATGGTTATGCATTCTCAGTTTCCATGAGTAATAACAACTTGGATTTATTATTTTGTAATGATCTGGCTTGGTACTGTTTTTTTTGGTTTTTTTATTTCTATCGCATTTGATTTGACTGTTAATTTTTTACCAATCTCTTTATTTTATAAATGATTAATACGGAGCATTTTAATTATATCTATTTCTGCTTACGCTGTATATAATCAGAGTGGATCTCCAGCTATTAAGAATGTCTCAATTAAGGTTAAAAATCTTGAGAATAATATAAGAATCTGATATCTTAGTGATGTGCATATTGATTGAATTCATAGTATTGATTATCTTGAGAAAATTATCAAAATACTTAATGAACAAAAGGTTGACTTAGTTCTTATTAATTGAGATCTTGTTGATGGTACTTCTTTTGAAACTCACAGTTTCAAAACTCTTGATAATTCTAGTGTTCCAGTATTTTTCACTTATGGTAATCATGAAACCTATATTGGCAAGGATTTTGTAACCAAATTACTACTAAATACCAAAGTGAAAACTCTTGAAAATGAAGTTGTGGAATTTAAATGATTACAAATAATCTGAATAGAAGATATGATGTGAATGAATATAAAAGATAACGAGTGAAAATTAGATAAAATATTAAACGGTCTTAGTTGGAATAAAAATAAGGCTTCTTTACTTCTGCTTCATGAGCCAATAGGAAGTGAAATTGCAGACAAACATTGAATTAATATTCAGCTTGCTGGACATACTCATAATGGCCAAATAATTCCATTTAATTTCATTGTAAAATTAGTATTTCCTAGAGTTCTTGGATTATATAAAATTGGCAATCTTATACTCTATGTCTGACCTGGTACTTGAATCTGGTGACCACCAATGAGACTCTGAAGTCAGAATGAGATTACTATAATTGATTTATTTAAGAATAAGTAACTACGTTAAATATTACGATTCTCTTCTAACCAGTCGTTAAAAGCTTCATAAAACTTTCAATTAATCTTTAGATCGCTCAATATTTCCTCATCTGTTCAATCTTCCATTATTTTTATACTTTTTTCTATACTAAATTTCTCAAGTAAAGGAACTGCTATTGTGGTATTTGATTTACCATCCCATTCGTTAATTTTAAATATACTACTTATTCATTTGTCCCAAGTTGCATCTACATCAATCCGGCTATTATCAATTAGTACTTCAAGATAAACATGTGTGCTATAATTTTCGTGCGGAATATTTGCAACCTTTTCTGGTAAATTAATTGTGCTCCATAGAAATGAACAAACACGATATCTCGATTCTATTCATTGACTAATCAATATCTGTTTCAAACCTTTATGTTTACCACTACAACAATCATCTTTTTCACTTAGACTAAGAGGAATTCTATAAGGAATATCGCGAATATAGTTAAATAAGAGTATTAGATTCATATAATCTATTATATTAATATATTTGAAAGTGTATAAAATTTTTGATTGAAATCAAATTTTGTTAAATTTTATGAAGATAACATTTTTATTTAATTAATAATAAATTTATTTAGAATTTATATATAAACACCATGCTGATAATAAATGATTTCCGTCTATTTCACCACATTTAATCATATTAGTTATTTCATTTTCTGTAAACCAATAACATTCTAAATCCTCTTCTTCTGGATTAGGATCCCATCATCATTCTTCTAAATCAGTTGCTAAATACACATACATTTTCATTTGTGTACGACTACTTTCAATATAATAGCTTCATAATAAATCAAATTGTTTTGCTACAAAACCAGTTTCTTCTTTAAATTCTCTTTTTGCACCAGTTTCGGGGCTTTCGTCTGATGGTACACTACCTCAAGGAAATTGTAAAATAGTTCGATTTAATGGATAAGCATATTCATTTAGAATTAATATCTTATTATCTTTTTTAGCTATAACTACTACGGCACAACCGCGCTCTTTATATTTTAAGTATTTTGTTTTTTGTCCGTTAGGTAATACTACTCCATCTTCAATTAACGAAAGACGAGAATGAGTAAATATATCCGTTGATGAAATTGTTTTCCACATATAATTAATGTATTATTTAAATTACATATTATGTTATCATAAAGTTGTTTATATTTCAATTTTTTTTAAATTATAAAAAACTTCCTCATTTCTGAAGAAGTTTTTAGTTTGTTTCTTTTGGTAGCGCTACGGAGAATCGAACTCCGGTTTACGGGATGAAAACCCGCTGTCCTAACCACTAGACGATAGCGCCATAATGAATATAAAATTAAAAATATTTTTTACTTTAAATTTTCTATTTATAATTGTATTATGGTCGGGAACGTGAGACTCGAACTCACAACCCCACGCTCCCAAAGCGTGTGCGCTAGCCAATTGCGCTAGTCCCCGTTAATGAATTTAAAAATAAAAATAAAAAATATAAAATTATGGTTTCAGGAGTATTTTCTATTTTTAACTTTTTATTTTCGATTGAATTTCACGAAGTGTAATTATATGGTGGGTGTGCGTGGAGTTGAACCACGGACCTCATCCTTATCAGAGATGCGCTCTAACCAACTGAGCTACACACCCATACTTAATTGTAATTTGGAGCGGGTGATGGGACTCGAACCCACAACAATCTGCTTGGAAGGCAGGGACTCTAGCCATTGAGCTACACCCGCAGATAAACTACAATTTAAGTGGGGCTATTGTATAAAAACTTTTTAACTTGTCAAAATTTTTTTTCATTTTCTTAAAGAATAAAATCTTTAATATTGATATTTAACTTTTCTTGTCAGTTCCATACATTTTTTTCTATCTCAAAAATTATTGATAAATATTGTTGTTCTCTGAGTAATTGATAGTGATTTCCGAATCCGAATGCAATATAATCTACATTTTGTCAATTCTTGAATAATTTAATATGTTTATTTTCTTTTCATAGATACTCTATTCTATCAAATTTTATCTTTTCCATTATAAATAGTGGCTTAGGATTTCATATACCAAACGGCTTAAGAGAATCTATGAAATCTAGAAGCATTTTATTTATTGATTTTGCTTCAATAGTTGTGTCAATATTGATAATTTTCTGAGTATCCATTAGTTTGACTTTTGTTCTCACTGTTTCTTCTATTGTCTTCTTGAATTCCCTATATTTTGCCTTAGTGATAGTAAAACCTGCTGCTTGTTTGTGTCATCAGAATACTTCAAATAAATCTTTCATTGACTCTAGGACCTCAACTATGTCAATATATTCTGGTCATCTGAGACTTGCAACTAGTTTATTTCATTCATCTCTGAGGACTATTGCTATTTTGTTGTGGGCTTCTGCCAATCTTGATGCGATTAATCATAGTATTCAATGTTCTATTTCATTAGAATCATATATTATAACATTAGAATTAGGATTAATACTTCAGTTCGCTTTTAGGATGAATTTTTCTGTACTTGTTTTTCTCTTCGTGTTAAGATTTTCTATCTCTTCTAGCGCTTCTTCTAGATTATCTTCTCAGGCAAGAAGTACCCTTAGAGCTTTATATGGTGTATCCATTCTTCCTGCAGCGTTTAATCTAGGTCCTACATGAAATCCAATTATATTTCAATCTAAATCTTTATTATTTCATTCAATAAGTTTCTTAAGACCATGAGACTTAGAATTCTTGATTTGTTTGAGTCATAAGTATGCTATAGTTCTATTTTCTCAAGTTAGTGGCATACAGTCAGCTATAGTTCCAAGCATTGCGAAGTCGATATAATGCTTGAGATTATTAAGTGTTTCTTTTGGACTGAAAAGTTTAAGAGAAATTGCGTGAAGTAGTTTAAAGGCTACTCATGATCAAGATAAATCCTTATTACAATAATTACAATTACTTTTGTGCGGATTAATAATTGATAATATATCGTCAGAAATCTCTTCTGGAACTGCATGATGGTCTGTTACTATCAAGTCTATATTTAGTTTCTTAGCGTACCTAATAGCCTCTATATCTCTTGTTCCACAGTCCACAGTGATTACTAGACTTACATTATTTGTAAGCAAATCATCAAAAAAATATGGCTTAAGTCAGTATCAATCTGTTACTCTGTGCGGTAATCTATATGAGACTTGTATTCCAATCTCATGAAAAAATCTTACAAGAAGTGCTGTAGAGCTCACTCAATCAACATCGTAATCTCAGAATACTATAACTCTTTCTTTGTTTTCTCTAGCCTTCAATATTCTTGACACTGCAACTTCCATACCATCTAGCTCGAATGGATTATGAAGATGTTCGTAAGTAGGTTGAAAATACTCTTTCAGAGAAGTTTTATCTACTCATCTGTTTTTGAGTAATATTTCTTCAATATTTTCTACATTATTTTTATTGAGAATATTTATCTGATTTCATTTAATTGTTTTCATATTTATAATTTTGTTCAATAGATTATATATTTCTTTAATTACTTGCAAAAGATTTTTATTTTTTCCTACATTATATATAATTGTTTGGTAAAATTTATAAATAATATGATTTTTGATTTTAAGATAAATAAAAATGCTTTTACTTTAATAGAATTAATTATTACTATTTCTATCATAAGTATTTTATTCTGAGTTTGATATATTGCTTTTGAGTCAAATTTGACTACATCCAAAGATGTTTATAGATTAGAGGATGTGGTTACTATAAAATCAGTAATGAGTCTTACTAAAGAACAAAATTGATGATATCCTTATCCTAATAATTATTTTACTATAATTAATAGTTGAATAACTAATGAGGAAGTTTATCAGTGATATATTAATTCCAATGTACTTATTTCTAACTTATCAAACATTCCAAAAGATCCAACAACCTGAAATCAGTATATATTGTCAACGACCAAAACTAAACAACAGTATCAGATAGGATTGACTCTAGAGAATAATAAAACAAACAAAGCTTTAGTTGATTGAGATTATAATGCTAATTCGCTATATCTTTTTCCTTCATTAATATTAGCAGAAAAGTGAACTTGAATTGTAGAAATTAATTCATGATCAGTTACTAATAATTCAACTTGATCAATTAATAGAACCAAATTTATATTAAATTGATCAAAAATTAATCTACCTTATACAATTCCAGATTGAAAATTACAATGGCAACATAATTCGTATGAAGATATAATTTGAGAATTATGAACTTCTATTAGTAGAAATAGTGATTATTATACCTGCAAAGAAATATATGATGATAATTTATACTTATGACCGTGATATTATGATTTAGCAGACATTTCTTGAAGCTGATATATTAATTGATTTTGTGATTGAATTTTTACTTGATCTGTTACTATTTCTAATTATTCTTGGACTTGAAATTGAATTGATATTCCTTTTAATTATACAGATTGAACAGATTTTAAATATCCTCAAAGTTGCAATGATATTTTAGTTAATACTGTTGTTTGATTTAGTTGAGCTAATAATTATTATTCTCCAACATATAGTTCGTCTACTTCTTCAAAATTCAAAAATTGAGTATATACAATTGATCCTGATTGAGCTTCTTCTTTCAATAAATTCAACACATATTGTGATATGAATACTGATAATTGAGGCTATTCTTTATGTTTTTCTGATAAGCATTTTGCTAGATGAACTGCTGTAACTTCTTGATATGATTTTACTTATTCTAATTGGACTTATTCTAATAATTGAAATACAGTGTTTTTATCTTGAGGACAAATATCGAATTATTGAAACTTCTGTAATTCACTTTCTTTTAATAAATTATATTCTTCCGTATATTCTAATATCACTACTCCTTCTTTTTCTACTAACATAATGAATTGAAGTGGTATTATCTTTTCTACTACCTGAAAAGCATCTTATTCAAGCTGATTGAGTGTGATTTCTATATGGAATAGAACTGCCCTAGAATTGGGATATTATCAATGAATAAGTTGTAGTGAGTGAGCTAATACATATACACAGTGAACTTCGGTTTGTGTTACAAATGGTTCCAAATTCCAAATAATATCTGGAAATCTCAATTGATGAATTTATTGACGGTGAGATCGGATGTGTAATGCTAATTCTATTTGTCAGCAAAATTCTGATATTACGGTATTATTTTTTGTTAAGTAATTTTTTTTCAAAATTTGACAAATACTTTATTAAATGCTTTAATGTAAGTGTATTAATAAAATATTTTATGAAACAAAAACAAATTTTTTTAAATAATCCTGATGTGGTACTGACTGATTTATACTTTAGTCAAACAAATAGTACTTTATTAATAGGTTTTATTGGTGTATTTATGGTACTTATTTCTTTTTTATGAAATAATTGAGTTAGTGCTTTTGATAAACCTCTCAAATCAAGTATTTTAGAAACTTGATTTAGTTTTTGAAACAATTCTTCTAGAGATATTTTTTCTCAAGACTTAACCATTTGAAAACAAATAATTAATATTTGATGAAAAGAATTTACCGTTGATATTACTCCTAACTTTTAGTTATCATAAAAATTTGCATTTTAGTTTTTTAAACATAAAATAAATAACAATCGTTATTTATTTTTTTTAATGCAGGCAATAATTCTTCAAATATCTTCTTTAATTAATGTTGCACCAGTTGATGTATATGTTATCTTTTGATTACTACTTTTATTTGGTATATTTTGTTTTTTATGAATCACTAAAATTTATGAGATTTTATTTTGATTAGTTTTAGGTATTTCAATTTTTATAGTTTTTCAATTTTTACTTATTAATCCGAATTTAACCGTCCCAACTTTTATTGACGTCAAAATTTCAAAATTCATAATTTGAATGTCTATTTATCTTATATTTATACTTTCTATACTTGTTCCTCTTAATTCATCTCTTAATATTAAAGAAACGAAAAAATTATGATTTAAAATTATTCAAACATTAATTCTTGCTTGAATGCTAACCATATTTTACGCTACAATAATTGTCTGATTTATTAATAAATCTTATATTTATAAAATCGATAACGCTTTTGCACTTCTCAAGAAGGCTTCTTTTTGGACTTCTTTTGTCACTGAATCAAAATTATATCCAATTATTTCTATTGAAGTTCCAACAATTACATTACTTTGTGTTTTCTTTGTATTCTATATCATCACTTTTAGTGATATGGTTAATTTGTTAGTTATTTCTATGATTGAGACGTTTAAAAAAATGATTAAGAATACAAATAAATCTTCTTGATGATGAGATTATTGAGCACAAAAACCTACTTGATGAGCATGATGAGGACATCACTAATTTTTTACAACTTTATATTAGTGTTGTACTGCTGAATTTATTTCAGCATTTGTAGTACATTAAACAAATTGATTCCAATCCAAACTAGTCGGGACAGAATGATGAAGGATGATATTCTAAAAAATTATAAATTATTGTTTCAATGCCTTTTCAACACTGCTATAATATGGCACTGTATCAAGAATTCCAGTAAGATTGAGAATATCTTTTATGGCAAAATTAATATTTGCAAGATATAAAAATCATCACATATTTTTACTTGTCTCATATAAGTGGAAAATATATCCAATAAAAGTTGAATTAAGATATTTCACTTCAGATAAATCTAGAATAATTTTTCTTTTTTTTGAAAGATCCTCAATTTGTCTAAAAATAAGATTGACATGATTATTTTCCTCAATTGGATATGAGAATTTGAATATATCAATTTCTCAACTTTTACTATGTTCGAATGGCTTTTTCATAATCGATTTATTTAATTAATATACATCTCTTGGCTTACTTCAATCTGCTGGTCATACTATTCACATTCATTCAAGTATATCTATTACTCTTGCTGCTCTAGCATATCAGAGCTTAAGTCTTCTTTGTAGAAGTGATGTTGATGCTTTCCCAGCATCTCTTACTACTTTGATCGCTTCTTCAAGTATCTTAGGATCTTCGTCATAATCTCATTCTACTCAATCTACAGTGGATGAAGTATGTTCTCATTCTGTAATTGAATTATCATACATATCTGCAAGCATATTTGGATCTATTGTTCTCTTGATTTGATTTACTATAGATTCAATTTCTTCTGTTTCGACTAATACTCATTGTATACGTTCTGGGGCTGATCAAATAGGAGAAAATAACATATCTCAATATCAAATAAGATCCTCTGCTCAGATTTGATCTATAATTGTTCTTGAATCAACTTGACTTGCTACAGTTAATGCTATACGAGAAGGTATATTTGCCTTAATAAGTCAAGTAATTACATCTACAGAAGGTCTTTGAGTTGCGACAAGCAAATGTATACCTGACGCACGTCCAAGCTGTGCTATACGAGTAATTGAGTTTTCTACATCTTTTTTATTGTTTCTTCACATTAATTCAGCCAATTCATCTATTATTATTACAATATTTGGCATTTTTTCCTTCTTGATAACCTTTTTATTATATTCTTCTAGGTTTCTAGCCTTCAATTGAGTCATCGCATCGTATCTTCTCATCATTTCTGCCATACACCATTTAAGCGAATTAAGTGCCTTTTCATGATCACTTATTATTGGAGCAAGAAGGTGTGGAATTCAGTTATAAACACTGAGTTCAACTCTCTTAGGATCAATCATTATAAGCTTGAGCATATCAGGAGAATTCTTGTATAATAAACTAACTATGAATCAGTTCATTGCTACAGATTTACCCGATCAGGTCTGTCATGCGATAAGTAAGTGTGGCATCTTCGCAAGATCAGCAACTATATTGTCTCAGTTGATATTTTTACCTACAACAAGAGCTAGATTTGATTTATGATTTTCGAATTCTTTGCTAGACATTATATCTCTTATTACTACAGTTTCTCTCTTATCATTTGGTACCTCAATACCAACAAGACCTAATCAAGGGATTGGAGCTTCTATACGAATACTTTTTGCTTTGAGAGCTAGAGTAAGGTCTTTTTTGAGACTTTCGATTTTATTTAACTTAACTCATTCAGAAGGTTTTAATCTATATTGAATTACTGTTGGTCAGACTGTATATGCTTTCATATCTACGTCAATCTTGAATTGAAGTAGTGTTTTTTTGATTTCTAGAGATTTTTTTTCAACCATATTATAATCAACTTCATATTTCTTATTGTTCTGATGCAATAAGTCTAGAGAAGGGAATACCCAATTCGTGAAGTTCATAATCATTTGTCATCATTTTTTCTCAATTTTTGGTTTTTCCTCTTTTTTTGGAGTAAAAAAATCAAGAACAGACTTTTTTTCTATTGGTACTTTTTTAATTTCTTCATAATCCTTTTTTTCAAGCCTCTCTTCTTTTACCTTTTGTTTATTCTTTTTCTCAAATTCTTTAATTTTAGCATTTAATTCGTCTATTTCTTCTCTATGTTCATTTTTCTTTACTCATTTTCCTAATTTAGAATTATCTTTTAATTCTTTTGATATTTCTCATTTGATTTCCATTCATTTATCCTTGATATTACTAATTCATCAAGAAACTTTTTTTAGTACTTGTATGTATGAAATACGAAATAGTAGATAAAGTGATAAAAAAACTAATCAAAATAATAAAACTGCGGATGGTACTTTTCAAAATCATTTAACTAAAAAAGCATTTATATCAAAAATTCATGTTTCTTTTTGACTAAACATTCAAACAATAGAATCTACTGACAAGAAGAAAATAAATAATCAAAGAAGTCTTGTATAGTTCCAATTAATTTTACTTAATGAAATTAGAATTCCTAGTAATATTAGAACTGGTGCGAATATATATCTATAATAATCTCAAAATAGATATGTTAAAATTCCTATCAAAAAACTTCAAACTCATGATTCATTGTTTCATGAAATAACAATTAATCATAAGAATCCGAGTAAAATTCCTGCTAGTATATTTCTTAAATTTTGGTTCAAAATAGGACGCGTATTTTTGCTCTTCTTTGCCATTTGGTTAAATTAATTTACAAATCATAATTTGATTATATAAAAAAACAGATTTTTGCAAATCTGTGTTGTATATTTTGACTACTTTTTCGCTTTTAAGCAATGTTTTACCAAACAAAAATTGATTTTTTATTATTTATGAGTATAAAAGTTGAGCTATTTAACAATAACTAATTAACAATGCTAAAATTTATTGAATTTCTTAAGAAAAGACCAAAAGACAATACTATAAGATTTATTAGAGTTATAGTTTGATTACTAATATTTTGATTACTGTGACTTTATTTTGAAGATCTGAGATTAGAATTCTTATCTTGATGAACTTCTCCAAGAACAGTTCTATACATTAAATACTCTCTATTTATTTTATGAACTCTGCCAATCTTATTTGGTATTCTTAATCCTTGTATTGCAAAGAGAAAATATATAAAAATAGCTCAAATAGTATTTTGATTGATACTAATTATTTTGTGAAATTATATAACAGTTGAAAAACCAGTTTTAATTACTGATAAAGTAGTTACTAATACTTGATCGATTGATGCTTCTGCAATAACCAGTAAAGCAAAAGAAACAAAAAGAATTAATGTCTGATTTTTTATAGCTCTTATTTGAGTACTTCAAATGATTGGTTGAATTAGTGGAAAATGTATTACTAGTAAATGTATTAAATACTGAGAAACTATAACAAAAATTAGAGTATAAAAGATATATTATTGGTAATTAAACTTTTTTAAAAAAATTAACAAATTATTTTTTGTTAATTTTTTTGATTAATTTCAAAAGAAAGATTGAAAGAAAACATTTTTTTAATATAATCTCTCTAATATTTATTATTAAACTAGTCTTTGATGTATTCAATTGATAGGGAGACCGCCGCAAAAATACTTGAAATATCTACTCGTACTGTAGATAGGTATATTCGTTCTGGTAAAATTAGAACTTCTAAGAAATGAAAGAAAATTTTTCTTAATAATCAGGATGTAGAAATTATTAAAAACTGATGAATACAAGAAGATTATGAGGTTATAAGGCCTAATGTGAAAGAAAATAATTGATTTACGATTAAACCTCTAGATTCTACGAAGAATTTTAGAACCTTATATGAGGATACTCTTAGAATAGTAGAAAAAAAAGACGATTTAATTAAGGAACTATCTTACAAACTCTGAAAAGCAGAAGTTGAACTCAAGAATTCTATTCCAATGCTTGAATACAAAAAAACAACTTTTTTACTTGAGAGTTCTAATAATAGAACCGAAGAAGAAAAAAAGGAGCTTACTGATTCTATTGATCAATTCAAAGACAAATTAAGGAATCAGGAATTAATTAATCTTATTCTTGTTTGATTATTTTCAATTATGCTTATTGTTATTTTCTTAGTTTGGTTTGCTAATATCTAAAAATGATTTTTATTCAATATTTTTTTAGTTTTATTTTACTTATAATTTATTTATTGGTCTTTTTTGGTGCTTCGTATTATCTAATTTCTTCTTTTATAGCAACAATTAAGGCTTCGTGAGTGCCATACGTTCCTTCATACAATGAAGATCTTGCGAGAATGAAAGAAAAAATTAAATTACCTCTAGAGAATAAAATAATGATTGATTTGTGATGTTGAGATGGTAAGGCTCTGAGATTTTTTGTTAAATACTTTTGAATTAAAAAAGCAGTTTGATTTGACTTCAATTCTTCTGCACTTTTGTTTGGTAAAATCCTTAATAAAGTGTATAAATTTGATAATATTGAACTTAATAAGTGAAATTTTCTTAAAGTTGATATTTCACAATATGATTATATCTATGTTTATCTACTTACTGAGTATCTTGAGAAAATTGAAGATTTTGTTTTTTCTAATATGAAAGATGATGCAATAGTAATTAGTAATACTTTCAAATTCAAAAAACACACACCATACGAGGTCACTACTAATGAAAAGGGGAGAGATAGGATATTACTTTATAAGAAGATTTAATTACCAATCTTTCGCTCAATCATCTTGTGGCATTATTTCCTTGAAAAACGGATCAGATTTAAATTGTTCCATCATTCTATCAAACATGTCTTGATTAGCTCACGAATCTGATTTTTTTGGAGTTCATCTCTGCAAATATTGGTTATTGTTTTTTTGAAATTCTTTGAGTGAATTAGTATAGTTATCTAATTCTTTCTTTTCTTCTGGCGTTAATTTGATTTCCTCATCTCAATTATTTTGCGAATTTCAAACTCAATTAAATGTTCATCAATTTTTCCAAGTTTTATTTTGTATATTATTAAGTTGACCACTTTGACTGTTATTCTGATCTCATTGTTCTTGTTTTTGTGATCAACTTCAGTTTTGATTTTGCTTATCCTCTTCTTGTTTATTTTTTTGTTCCTCCTCCCTTTGTTTCTGTTCTTTTTCAAGTCGTTTCTTTAATTCATCAAGTTTGTTTTTTACTAAATTATAATTATATATTGTGTTTTTTTTATCTTCATTAATATTTTGATTGATTGCAGACATATAGTTATTAAGCACATCTGGCCAGTATTTTAATTTGTCAAAATCATTTCAGAATTCTCATAGTCTATATTTTGTATCTCATAGTACATTATATTTATAGAATTTTAATTTTTCATTGTTTCAATTAATTTTATTGAACTCTAATAACGCTTCAAAATATTTTCACTCTTTGTATTTGATATTTCATTTCAAGAATTTCAAAATATTCTGATTGGTTTCACTTATATTATCTTCATTAATAGAGTCATAAATATTGCTCGCTCAAGTGCTATTATTATGAATATACATTGAATTTGCTTTGTATATTTGTGAGAATTCAATAATTTCTTTGTTGCTAAATATTACAACAAAGAGTATTAATGATATTAAGAATGTAATAATTAATTTTTTCATATTTTTTTCTTATATTCAATTATATATCAAATTCAAAAACATATAAATGATAATATTATAAATATATATGTAGAATCATTATCATTACTTATTCAATTATTATTTAATAGTTTTAATTTTATTTGGTCTAGAATATTTTGATTATTTCATAGCAACAAGTCTCATCTTCATTTTTTGGCTAAATCTTTTAATGAAGATGTGTTTAAATTGCTTACAACATATTCTCAATTATATGTTTTGTATTTTAGATTCCCATAAATATCAATTCATTCTGTAATATATCCTCATTTATCAGTTCCAATTCAGACTGTGAATATTTTAAAATTATCTGGTACTTCTAGATTATTAACATCTTCGTTTTCTCATTCATCTCATCAATCACTAAGTAGTATTATATTCATATTCTTCTTGTTTGACTGATAATCTGAAAGAATATCGTCAATTGTATCTTTAATTTTTGTACCTCAAGTAGTTATAGAATTAACTCATATACTGCTCATATTGCCTAGGAACCAATTAGAATCGCTTGTGAGTGGTGAAATATTCTGATCTTTACCAGCGAAAATGTAGAGGGAATAATTATTAGAATTATTCTTAGTAACGAAGCTAGTTATTATTTTTTTCGCATAATCTATCCTAGAAATTGTTCAAAATCAAATATCTTGTACTGACATACTTTTTGAAACATCAACTACGAAGATTATATCCTTATTTACAATATTTTTATTCAAAAATCATATATCTATTACAGGTCAGAGATAAGCTAGAATTAGACTTACAAATCAAATTATATATAACATATATTTACCAACGAATACTCATTTGCTTATTTCATAATTGAAGATTTTCTTATTTTTATTGAGCTTAGTATAATACAAGAATCTTCCAAAATATAGCGAACTTACAAATATAGCTATAGTAATGAATATGCAATCAAATAATGTATTTCTCAATAATTCCATTATCTATATTTGTATTTATTAGTTAAAATCAAGTTACAAATCAAAAGTGTAATCAAAATTATTAGTAAATTATTATAACTAGAATTAAATAACTTGATTGTTTTGGTTTCTATTTCTGTTTTGTTTAATTTTCATAAATCTTCAAAAATTACCTTGAGCGAGTTGCTACTCTGCGCGTTATAATATTCTCATCAAGTAGTCGTTGCTAGATTAGTGAGTAATTCTTCATCAACTTTTGCCTTGATTGGAGTTCATGTCGCATCTCTGAAATATTCCTTGTTTCCATTACTATCTGTAATATATAATTCTGTTCAACCTGGCTTTCAGATGCCAATTGTATAGATTTTGATATTTTTATCTTTCACATACTTGAGAGCTATTTTTGGGTTGATTCACATATTAGCTTCTCAGTCGGTAAGTAGAATTATAACTTTTTCTCTAGTTTTATCCTTCTCATTACTAGTCAGTGAATCTGCTCATAACATAAGTCAATCTCAGATAGCAGTTCAGCTAAGTCAGTCTATTTGTTGTGCTATGCTGTCAGTTGTGAGTGATTTAACGTACTTAATAATATTACTATAATCAAAAGTGAGAGGAATTGATACAAAAGGTTTACCTGCGAATATTGTAAAAGAAATTCTATCAGATTCTATTTTACCAATAAAATCCGCGATAACCTTCTTAGCTGACTCAATTCTATTTGGTGAAATATCTTCTGCAAGCATAGATTTCGATATATCGAGTACTATAGCTATATCAATTCATTTTTTATTCTCTTCCTTCTTAATATTGCTGAATCAAGGACTTGCAAGAAGTAAAACAAAACATACAAATATTCCAATCTTAATTACAATCTCAGTATACCACCATAGAGAGTTAGTTCAATATACTCTATTCAGTAATTCTATTGGTCAGAAGTTAATTCATTTTCTGTTTTTCTTGAGCTCAAAAAAAGCTATTATTGGAATTAATAGTAATAATAGTAAACAAATTGGGTATTGGAATTCTATATTCAAAATATTCATCTTTTTTGTTTATTTAACCTCTTTATTATATTTTTTTTAAAAAATTTTCAAGATTAAATAATCCTAGATTTTTAAATCTAGGATTATTGGTTTTTTATATAATTATTTAACTTTTTCTACAATATAACACTGCAACATTTTTGGGGCGAGTTTCATCGCCACCTGCATAATCTGAATTATAAGTATTTCCTCAATTTCCTGCAGCACCAGCACCACCTGTGGCCCTTAAAACTTGTGATTGTAATAAATTATGTCTATGACTTTTAAACATATCTTCTTGGATACTTCAATTTGCTCTTGCTCAATCCGGATCAATACTAGTTCATGATTTATCTATTCATCTTAGAAACCTACCGTATGCAGGAGTATATTCTGTCCATCAATCTGGACAATTGCTAAGGTCAAATGCCGCAATTTCTCAACTTGGTCTAGCAGTATTAGTGACTAGATTATTCCATTTATCTGCAGTAAGTGCTTCATTACTCGTTGCTGTTAATGTTACGGCCGCATATACTATTCATCAGACTGTGATAGTTATTAAAAATGATAATCACATGATAATTCAAGATCTAATTTCCTTTAAATTTTTCATAAATAATTGTTAATATGTTAAATTTCTCACACATATTAATATATTTTTTTAATTATTCAAATATAAAAATCCTTCCCGATTATGGGAAGGATTTTTTGTAAAGTTAAACTTATAATTCTGACTACTCGTCTTCTTCGAATTTAACTCATCTTTCTGCTTTGATTTTCTCAGTAATATTAGAAGGAACTTGTGAGTAGTGGTGCATTTCCATTACATAAGTTGCACGTCCTTGAGACATAGATCTTAGATCAGTAGAGTAACCGAACATTTCTGATAAAGGAACGTATGCTTTAAGGATTTTTGCAAGTCATCTTTCTCACATTTCTATAATTTGTCATCTTTTACCATTTAGGTTACCAAGAACATCTCACATATATTCTTCTGGAGTATTTATTTCTACTAGCATAATTGGTTCTAGAAGAACTGGACGAGCTTTTTTAGTAGCTTCACGGAAACATTTAGATGCAGCAAGCTTGAACGATAACTCATTCGAGTCAACATCATGGTAAGATCCAAATGTTAGAGTAGCCTTAACGTCAACAATAGGATATCCGGCGATAATACCTCTTGTATAAGCTTCTCTAAGACCCTTTTCAATACCTGGGATGTATTCTTTAGGGATTGTTCAACCAACTATCTTATTAACGAAAACCGTTTCTCACTTAAGATTCTCATCAGCATCTCTCATTTCTTGAGTAATTGGTTCAAATGTAATAATAACATGTCAGTATTGTCCACGACCTCAAGTTTGTTTTTGATGTTTGAATTCTTGATCCTTAACTGTTGCAGTTATAGATTCTCTATATGCAACTTGTGGAGCACCCACATTACATTCAACTTTGAACTCTCTCTTCATACGATCAACGATGATATCAAGATGAAGTTCTCACATTCATGCAATAATTGTTTGACCTGTTTCTGTATTAGAACTAACTTTAAAAGAAGGATCTTCTTCAGCTAGTTTATTAAGAGCCATTCACATTTTTTCTTGATCAGCTTTAGTTTTTGGTTCTACTGAGATAGAGATTACTGGTTCTGGGAATTCCATTCTCTCTAGAACTACTGGTTTATCAGTATCACATAAAGTATCTCAAGTTTTAGTATCTTTTAATCAGATTACTGCTCAGATGTTACCAGCTGTAATTTCAGGTATTTCTTCACGGTGATTTGAGTGCATTTGTAATAGACGACCTATTCTTTCTTTTTCTCCTGTAACAGAGTTAAGAACATATGAACCTGACTTAAGTACTCATGAATAAACACGCACGAAAGTAATTCTTCATACGAATGGATCAGTAGCGATTTTGAATGCTAGAGAACTTAGTGGTTCTTTTACATCTTGTTTGTATGTAATTTTTTTCTCATCATCATCAGGATCAACTCAAGTTATAGTACCAGCATTAACGTCAAGTGGAGATGGTAGATAATCAACTACTGCATTAAGCACTAATTGTACTCATTTGTTAGTAAGTGCAGATCCACAAACTAGAGGATATAGAGTATTAGTAATAACTCATGCTCTAATTCATTTTTTAATTTCTGGAATAGTTAATTCTCCAGCTTCGAAGAATTTTTCCATTAATTCATCACTTTGTTCTGCAGCTTTTTCAACTAATTCTGCTCTCATTTCTTCAGCTTTTGCTTTCATATTTTCTGGAAGTGGGATTTCTACAACGATTTCTCACATTTTACCATCGAATCTGTAAGCTTTCATCTCAACTAAATCAACAACTCAAGCAAAATCTCATTCTTCACCGATTGGTAATTGGATAGCAATAACTTTGTTACCAGCCAGTCTTTTTTTAATTGAATCATAAGTCATTTGGAAGCTGGCACCTGTTTTATCCATTTTGTTAGCAAATGCGATTCTAGGAACTCCGTATTTATCAGCTTGTTTCCATACAGTTTCTGATTGAGGTTCTACTCATTGTGAACCATCAAATACGGCAACTCAACCATCAAGAACTCTCATTGATCTTTCAACTTCTATAGTGAAGTCAACGTGTCATGGAGTATCGATAATGTTGATTTGGTGATCTTTCCAAAAACATGTAGTAGCGGCAGAAGTAATAGTGATACCTCTTTCTTGTTCTTGAGCCATCCAGTCCATGGTTGCAGCTCATTCGTGTACTTCTCAAATTTTGTGTGTCTTACCAGTATAAAACAAAATACGTTCTGATGTAGTTGTTTTACCAGCATCAATATGGGCGATTATACCAATATTTCTAAGATTTCTTAAATCTCCAGCCATAAAGTAGTAATATTAATAAATAAATAATGTTTTGGTTGTTAACCTCTAGATTCTAGCTTAGATAGAGCCAATGCCCGCTAAAAGCTAAAAATTAAAAACCAAAAACAATTTTTGGTGCGAGAATTGTATAGGAAACTTCGTTTTAGTCAAATTTAGTTTTTAGATTTTTTGCCTGTTAATTTGTCATTATATTGAGATAGTGAGAGAGATATTCTTTTAAATCAAGATGGAATTCAAGTTTGAGGTAGTTGTTCTATAGTTTAAATAATAATTTATTGGTACTCTTAGGATTATGTAGTATATTGTTTTTTTTAACAATCTTATTTTTTAACTACGATTGGTAAATATTTTTCATATTCTCTTGAATCAGCTTCCTTTTTGTATGTAGATTCTAGAAAGCCAAAATAATCAAATTCAAATATTTGTTCTCATTCAACTATTTTTAGTATTTCAGAAGCTTTTAATTTTCAAATAATTTTTAGCAAATCTTCTATAGTAATATAATTTTTTGTTTCTTCATAAAACCATAATAATCATTGTATTTTTTTAAATGTACTTCAATTTATTTGAATTGAAGAATTTAATTTTAATCTTTTAATAATAGATTTGATACTACTAGAATTCCAACTAATAATTGAATCTAATTTTAAAAATTCTTCTAATTGTTTTTTGTCTAAATTATCTTTTCATATAGAGCGTAGCTTCTTGTATCTATTTTCAGTTTTATAAATTCAATTATTAATTACTACAAAGATAATTGACATTAATGATAACATTAAAAAAATAGGAGGCACTATAAACTTTGTTATATTTTCCTTTGTTCAAAATATAGATGAAGAATTATTATAAAATGTCTCAATAGTTACTTTGCGAGAAAATATTTTTTTCATTATAACTTGTTCATCTTCAGATAATAACGATATTATATTTCAGGTATTCCAATTGGTTACTAGTTCGTTTATTGAGGATAGTTTTCAGTTAGTGTTTATATTAAGTTTTTGAGCTATTCAGAATAAAATATTAATTTCATCCTGAGTTAATGTTTTTACTACTCATAGTATTTCAAACATTTCTTTTTTAAACTTTGGATTTTCTATAATTAATTCATTCATTATATATTCGGCTCTTTTGATGGCTAAAGATTTATTTTTCTCATAAGAATTTTTGTCTTGTCAGTCAAGAGAGTCTGAGTTCATTCATTCTGGAGAAGCTTCTCCAATTATTGTAATCTTAATATCTGATGATGATTTTGTTAGAATTTCTTCAAGAATTTTTATAATTTTACTAATATCTTCTTTCGTTGGTATATTTTGTCATGGAATTAGTTCAAATTTTGGAGCATGTCAAAATTCAGTTTGAGTATTCATTTCCTCTTTAATAGTAAGATTAGCCTGATTTAATTCTGTTATATAACATATAGGTATTCATAAAATATACTCAATCTCATATTTTTTAGTTCAAACAAGTTTTAAAATTCAGTCAGATTTAACTTCTGTTTCAGTAATTCCTTGAATAGCTTTTTTATAATCATTTACAATTTTGTACGTAGTTTGAGATACAAATAATCAAGTTGGAATAGATACTAATACAGGAAATAAAGTTAAAAGACCAGCATATTTTAAAATATAGTATAGTTTAGTAAGTTTATTTCCTATTGTTTCTTTGGGTACAATGGAATTGTTTAAAACAGCTTTATTATACATATAAAATATTTAATTTTTAAATAAATTTGCATGTACTATAATTATTACATAGTAAAAGTCAATGAAAATATTTTTAATATATAATTTTTCAAAATTTAATTTTAGTTATCACCAAAAAAGAGCTTTAATTAGCTGAAAGTAAGCTATTTAAAACTCTTAAAAATTTCATTTTTCATATTTGGTACTCTCAAGGGGAATTGAACCCCTGTCTGGACCGTGAGAGGGTCCCGTCCTAGCCACTAGACGATGAGAGCAAAAAAATTTCTGGAAATTAGCTTTTAGTTCAGATTTACCAAAAACTAAAAACTAAAATCCAAAAACTATTTATTATTTCTTAAGGTCAGTAGTAATACCAATACTTCTTGCAGAACCTGCAACAATATTCATTGCATGTTCCATATCATTAGCATTAAGATCCACCATTTTTAATTCAGCGATTTTTTTCAATTGATCTACAGTAAGGTGACCAACTTTTTCCTTGTGTGGAATTTTTGATCCATGTTCAAGTTTTAATTCTTGTTTGATCAAGAATGTCATAGGTGGTTGTTTAGTGTAGAAGTCAAATGATCTGTCTTCGTAGATATTGATTACAGTTGGAAGAACTGTACCCATTTTTTCTCTAGTTGCGTCATTGAATTGTTTACAGAATTCTGCGATTTGGATACCTGTAGGTCATAGAGCGGTACCAACTGGAGGTGCTGGAGTGATTTGTCCAGCTTTAAGTTGTAATTTTACAACTTTCGATGGTTTTCTTTTAGGAGCCATTTTGATTGGTTTTGTTAAATAAATAATTATAAATTGTAATCCTGGAGAAAGGATTAAATTTTAGAAGCGCAAGCATTATATGAATATTTTTTAAAAATCAATATATTTTTTATTTAATTAATAGATTGAAATGGAAGTGGAATATAGTATTTTTTACTGATTTTTCATTTACACATTTATTACATCAAAACAAAATAATTCAATCATATTTATGTTGATAATTAGCAAAATTTATCTCAGTTTGATTAATTTATGAGATAGTCTATTTACTTATGCTTTTATATAATTTACTGTTTTATAAAAAATAATTTTAAATAGTCAAAAAATTTGCATAATATTTGATTATATTATATAGTAGTAAAGTAAATTTACTTCATTACTATATTAATTTATGTGAAATACTAATAAACTTGGTTCTGATATTTGAGATATAGATAGTCTGTGATTAACGCAAGATAATTCTAGTACATGAGATGGCTTGGTTCAATCAGTTAATAATAGAAAGCAATTAGTTTCTTGAATACTAGATTGAACACAAATATTATCACAAAGACATAAGGTAGTTAATTCTACTACTCAATATTTAGATGAATTGGAGGAAGAATACAAGGATGACGAATATGAATTAAGAAAAGTCAAAGCAATTACGGTACTAGAAGATTGACATATATGTATTGGATGATTTTCATTTAAACAGTGAATTAATGATGCAGAAGAGAATATTAAACAATGAATCGAAAGATTATGACAACATACTGTTTTTACGCAAAAAGCTGCAAGGAATTATGCTAAAAATATTAATTGATATAAACTTCCAACTAATAAGGAACTAGCTGCAGTTATTGATGCTACTCCTTGAAAAACTAATTGAAAACAATCTTTGATTATGTCGCAGTTGCTTAAAATTCCAGATGTCGGCTGCATATTTTGGGATGAACCAAATAGATCATTTAAAACAACTACTGGCATATATTTGTGGACAGCTAGCAAATGATCAATTATGTTTGGTACCATGTGAGTTTGTTCTATTTCGAGTCAGGAGTTTGCACCAAAAGTATTCTATACTGATAAAATTTCGAAATTTCCATTTATTTTACGTAAAGAAACCCAGGAAGATATATTAGAAGATACAATCGAAGCAAATACATTTGCACCTTAGAATAAGAATAATATAAAAATGAGAGTTTGATTACTCTCTTTTTTGTTATTAAAAACATTAATATTGTTCTGTCAAATATATTTCATAATAAAATCATACTTTTACTAGATTTTTTTTAAATATTTCATATTATATACACAAAGTATAAATAAAGTTAATAAATGGTTATAAAATCAAATAAAGATATTAATATTAATGAAGAGAGAGTTGTTACTCCGAGGTTAAAATTAGAAGATGAAAATAATGATATTAAGCTTAGACCAAAAAAACTTGAAGATTATGTCTGACAAGATGCAATTAAGAAACATCTTAGTATAGCTATGGAATCAGCAAAAATCCGTAATTCTTCTCTAGAACACATTCTCCTATATTGACCTCCATGATTAGGAAAAACTACATTATCGCTCATTGTATCATCAGAGATGTGAGTGAACCTAAAACATACTTCTGGGCCTGCGATAGAAAAACAGGCTGATATTATATCAATTCTGACTTGAATTCAAGAGTGAGATATATTATTTATCGATGAAATACATAGGCTCAAACCTCAGATTGAAGAAATATTATACTGAGCTATGGAAGATTTTAGTATTGATATAATGATAGGATCTGGTAATTGAGCAACTTCTATTAAGATGGATATTCCTAAATTTACACTTATTGGTGCAACAACCAAGTTATCTATGTTATCAAGTCCACTTCGTGATAGATTTGGTAATATTCTCAAACTTGATTTTTATAATGAAAAAGAGTTGGCCAATATTATTCTTAGATCATTCAAAGTTCTTGGCTGTGATATAAATGACAAGTGAGTATGTGAATTAGTAGCATTCAAAAGCAGATGAACTCCTCGTATTGCCAATAGATTTGTTAAGATTATCAGAGATTATAAGACTGTATGACATGATGTGGAATCTAAGAAATGACTTATTGAGATTTTTAATTTATTATGAATTGATGAACTTGGATTAGATTATCTAGATCTCAAAATTCTTAAAAGTCTTTCTGATAATTTTTCTTGAAAACCAGTTGGACTTAATACTCTGGCTTCAATTATTGGAGAAGAAGAAAACACTATAGAAGATGTTATTGAACCTTATTTACTCAAAATTTGATTTCTTGAGAGAACTTCTAGATGAAGACAAATTACCCAGAAATGAATAGATCACATAAACTCGGTTAGGAAAGTCTAATTTTTATTATTTAATTTATTAATTTATGAACGGATATTTATGAGTTGAACCAATAACTAATTCTATTAATACTTTTATGATGAAAGTATATAATTGGATGATTGTAGCTCTAGTTATTTCATGAGCTATAGCATACTATGTTTCTATTAATACACAATTATTTTTACCGATATTTTCATCTTGATTAGTTTATATATTATTTTTGATAGAATTATGATTGGTTATTGCTATTAGTTGGTGAATTAATAAGATTTCATATTCTGTAGCATTAATTTTGTTCTTATTATTTAGTGTTATTAATTGATTAACTCTCTCTGTAATATTTTTAGTTTATACATTAAATTCAATCTTTTCTGTATTTTTTATAACAGCATCAATTTTCTGATTTATGAGTTTTTATTGATACACAACTAAAGCTGATATGACAGCTTTTGGCTCAATCCTATATATGTGATTATTCTGATTAATTATATCCTCATTAGTTAATTTTTTCTTAAAAAGTTCTTGATTCGACTATATTTTATCTTGGGTATGAGTACTAATCTTCACTTGATTAGTCGCATATGATACTAACAAAATCAAAGAATTATGAATATGACTTAAAGAGTGAGATGAGTCTTTTTGAAAAATGGCTATAATCTGAGCGTTGAGTTTGTATCTTGATTTTATTAATTTATTTTTATATCTTTTGAGATTATTCGGAAGTCGAAAATAATTAAATAATTAACTTCAATTCCTCTATTTCTCAAGGAGTGAAGTACATAATAAGATGTAGAAAAGATTCTTTCTCTTTTGTATCTATTTTATTTGAAAATTGAATTTTAGTAATTATATCAGATTCAATTATATTCTCTTCTTGCATAGTTTTTTATTGATTACTCTATAATTAAAACATAAAACAAAATATATGTCAATTTTTTTGGGTATAGATCCATGAACTACTACAGTTTGATTTGCATTATTGGCTCTGGAATGACAGCGTAGAACTGTTATTAATTATTGAATAATAGAAACAAAGCCAAAAGAAAAACTAGAATACAAACTTGTTGACATTATTGCTGATCTTGAAGAGATTTTGTCTATTCATAAACCAGATATTGTTGCTATTGAAAAATTATTTTTTACAAATAATCTAAAAACCTGAATAGATGTGGCTCATGCAAGATGAGCAATGGTTCATTTATTTGCTAAAAAATGACTTCAAATTTTAGAATATACACCGCTTCAAGTTAAAAAGGGGATTTGTGGTAATTGATCAGCTCGTAAAATACAGGTTCAAAATGCGCTCAAGTCTATTCTAAAATTAGATGTAATTCCAAAACCAGACGATGCTGCTGATGCACTAGCTATAGCATACATTGCAAGTCTGCAAAAATTTATATAATACTATGCCATATTTTTAAACTATTTTTGGTCACTATAATACTTTTAGTCAAGTATATTTTATTTGATTTATTGGGTAAATAGATTAAAATGCTTTTTGTTTATTAATAATAATTGTTTATGAAATCGTTTAAATTTGTGTTTATAATTTTATTTAGTCTTTTTTTTACCTCTATTTTCGCTGCAACTGAGGATACAGTTGAACTTCATTACATTAATAATACTTGAAATAATATTTATAGGCTTTATTGAAATAATTTTTGAACAGATATTAGTGCTCTCAAAATTTATCTCTGAACTCTAGAATTACCAAATGTAACCAAAAAAATTACTAGCGATTACCTTGAACTTTCTAATCTACTAAATGTATGATGAGATTTGGCTGTAGAAAAAACCCTCACATACACAAGTTCTTGAAAACTTGTAACAACTAAAACTAAATCAAACATAATTAAATTCATAAAAGAAGATACTACTCTTTTAAAAAATACCTACAGTATTGAATCAAAATGATGAAAAGATTGTTATGTTATACCTTTTGTTAATTGATATTCTGACTGGCTACAATATAATACATATTGAATTACAGAAAAAGCCTCTGTTCTTAATATAAATAACCAAGATATTAAGCTATTAAAAGAAACTTCTACATATGAAGATGGTAAATATTACTATAATAAAAATAGTATTATTTTTCCTATAAAAAACCTTACTCTTGCTTCTAATATTTTGAGATTAAAATTAGATTGATTTTTTTCAAATTATATTTTCATTAATAAAGAAACGTATAAATTAGAAAAGCCTAAAGAAATTTCTGTTGAAGATTTTAGTAGTTCAAAATATATAAAATTTGTTTTTGTTAAGCCCAGTAATATTACAGAAATAAACAATACAGAAGCATATATTAATTGAGCTAAGTTAGTATATAGCGATTTTACCTTAACCAATAATAACATTTCAATTAGATATGATATTGCGAAGTTTAATAAAGATGATAAAGTAGCAAAAATTTATCTAAAAAATACTCTAACTAATAATTTTTCTAATACTATAATAGTTAATATTGAAGGTTATACTGAAAATAAAATTAGTAAAATAGATTTCTGAGATAAGAAATATCAAAATTTCACTCTAAATTTTACATCTACAAGTCTAGGTTGATTTATGTGAAGTCTTGATAAAATTAAATTATTCATAAACAATAAAGAATACAATACAGTATGAATTAGTGAAGTGACAAAGACTTCTACTTGAGTAGATGCAAAAGATTGATTATGAAAATTAGTTTATCAAATTAATCGTAAAGTTAAATTCATTAGGTCTTGAAAAGATCTTTCACTTGATTTTTTATATTCCAATTTTGGTACTTGATTAAATATCATGTATATTAAGAACGAAACAACATGAAGAGAATCAAACAGAGTTAGTTTTACTTGAAGTGATTTTTCTAATATTAATTATGATTATTTACCAACCTGAACTAAAAAACCACTCTTAGAACAAATAGATTATGATGCACCGGCCAATATATCTGATAAGCTTATAGATTTTATTAATAAGCCTGATAGAGATATTAATTTTGGTAAAATTACTTTTACCAATCTTGTTTCAACTAATTTTTATAGGATATATTTTAAGTTTTCTACTAATTTAAGTTATAATCCTTTTTTTACAGTAAAACTTTGAAGCTTTGTTTTAATTCCAACAACAGAAGCCGACTGAACTATTAGTTATGTATTTGATAATAGCTCATATTGAAAAGATTTTGTTTCTTGAAATATAATTCTAAATCTTAATGAAATTAAACCTCTTGATTGATCAAATGTTAAGTTTTCTTTATCTTGATTATCAGTTAGTAAATATGATTATGATACTTCAGAAATTAAACCTATTTTTATGATAAGTGATTCTTCTGATATTAACATGTCTTATGTTTATAACTTTTGAGCTTGTTATGATTGATGAAAAGATTATTGTTGATTAGAAAAAATAAATAAACCTACTCTTTGATTAAATATTGCATTTGGTTCTGAACTCAAGAATTCTGCTATTACTCAACCCCAAACAACCAATATAACTCCTACAACATCAACCCAAACGTCTTCTTCTTCTGAAACCAAGAAGAATAGTCCAATTAATACTATTAACTATAAGTCTGATAAAAATAAAAATTACAATATTAAATTCATTAAACTATACGATAAAATTAAATTAAAAAATATTACAGCAAGACAAGCTACCACTCTCAAAACATCAATCAATAACATCCTCAAAGCATTAAAAGATTTGGAAGATGGTAAATCAAAAACTGAGATTAATATAACAATTAAATCAAATCTAAGAAAGATTGTTGATATAATTAAAAGTGCAAAATAGTTTGACAAACATACATTAATTATTATAAATCAAGTCAACTAATGACTTGATTTATTTATTTATAATTACTTATTATTCTATGTCACAAATTAATTCAATAAATGATTCATTATTATCTGTAGCGAAAGTTCTTGATACAGACAAATGAAGTCCTAGTATGCTTAAACAGATTTGACTAATTAAAATTAATATTTGATTAATTATTGATTTGACAAAATATCAACTCCCTAATGATCTTAGTTGATTTTTGGCTGGTTCTCAGGAAGAAATTAATATTAAATTATTGCAACTTTTTTATAAAAATAAAGTATTATTTTTAAATAATAAAATTTACACCGAAGCTATAAAACAGCAAGTTAAGCGATTAATAGAGTTAAAAGAAGAAAAATTAATTTTTTATAATGCACTAATTATTAAATATTTTGATGACACTTTTAAAGTAGTTCAAAATAGTAATTCTAGTAAAATATATTAAACAATCCATTAATTTTAATTTTTACAATATGAATACATTAGTATCATTAAAATCAACTTGATTAGTTAATAATAACGATATTTTTGAAGAAGTAGGTAACACAGATACTATTAAAGATTTATTTTTGCTAGTTTATCGTTATTGAATAATTGACACTTTTATTGCCATGATTGAATTTGAAAAAATTATGGCTACCAAGAAACAAGAAATAGAAGAAATCCTAGAAATTAAAGTCTGAGAAGTTCGGGCAGTTCCAAGTTTTATGGAAGAAGATAATATTTCAACTTTATCAAAAAATTCAAGAATAATTGTGAGATATGACTTAGTAACTCCTAATACGGACACCTATAGACTTATTTGAGAAATCAAATTAAGCATTAAATACATATTACTGAAAATATCATCACAATTACCTCAAGATTTATCATGAATTCTTAGTGGTACAAAAGAACAAATTGCCGGAAAATTATTGCCATATGTTCTAAAAAATGAAGATGTTTTTACATGTGATAATGAATTAGCCGAAGATTTTGATATACAGCTAAAGGTAATTAAAAAAGTTTTTTTTTAAAACAAATAAATTATTTTTATTAAATATTTATTTCTTATCATTTCCTAACATTTGGTCAACAGTTTTTTTGTTTATATATACTTGCAATTCATTTTTATATTTCTCCAATCAAACAAATTCAGTAATTAATTCCTTTGAAACTGGTGCTCTAGATGATTTTAATTCATTTAGAATTTCTGTAATTGCATTAAAACTATTAATTCACCAATACATTCTTTGATCGTAAGCAGAAAAGCCCGTTGAGACTAATCTTCAAGTTATTAATTGTTTTTGTATATCAAGCATTTCTCTAACAGTTTTTAATTTATTACTAAAAACTTCTACTGTGTCAATTTGATCTTGAAGAGTTGGTCTTGATTTATATTCTAAGATTCTAATTCATTCATCTATATTTTGCTTTGGTTTTTCTAATCCTTTCTTATTTCATTGGAATAATAGTTCAGATTTATCACTCATATTTAATTTAGTTAATATTTAATAAATACAATATTAACATATAAATACATATATGTCAAAAATCCGATACATCAAACTATTTTACTTTTTTAAATAAAACTTTTGAAATTATTTATTTTTGTCTATAATTGGCTTACAATGTTTAAGAAAACATTAAAAATAAATTTACAATTATATAGAATAATATGAATATTACATCTACAGAAATCCGTCAAAAATACTTAGATTTTTTTAAGTCAAAAAATCATGCAATAGTTGAATCTGCACCACTTGTACCAGAGAATGATCCTTCAGTGTTATTTAATACTGCATGAATGCAGCCACTTGTTCCATATCTATTATGAGAGAAACATCCAATGTGAACTCGTATAGCAGATGTTCAGAAATGCGTGAGAACTAACGATATTGATGAAGTCGGAGATAATACACATTTTACATTCTTTGAGATGCTTGGTAATTGGTCACTTGGAGATTATTTCAAAAAGGAATCAATAGAAATGTCTTATGAATTATTGACAAGTCCAAAATGGTTCTGAATCGATCCTAATTATCTTGCTGTTACAGTTTTTAAATGAGATGATAATGCTCCTATAGATGAATATTCTGCTGATATTTGGAAATCTCTCGGAATTCCAGAATCTAGAATTAGTTATATGTGAGCTGATGATAATTGGTGGGCAGCAGGTCCAACTTGACCTTGTTGACCTGATACTGAGATTTTCTATTGGGTATGAGAATGAGAACCAAGATGAAATGTAAAAGATAATGATAGTGAATGGATGGAAATATGGAATAATGTATTCATGGAATATAATAAATTACTAGACGGAACGCTTGTTAATTTACCAGCTCAGAATGTTGATACAGGAATGTGACTTGAGAGAATTACAAGAAC
>Ga0209373_10000543_pt1 | contig 59788 bp, 57 predicted proteins | sample Higcelweek5metaG_FD_187173 | JGI IMG/M metagenome (GOLD analysis project Ga0209373, IMG submission 187173) | Freshwater pond sediment microbial communities from the University of Edinburgh, under environmental carbon perturbations - High... | ecosystem: Environmental > Aquatic > Freshwater >...
GTCGCCCCCTTGGGCGATGATCCCCTCACCAGCCTGCCGCCCGTCGCGGCAGCCTGATCAATCCGGCCAACCCTGCCGGAGATCAAACGGCGACTGCGCTGTTACACCAATCCTCGGGACACGATCCTGGGCGTCGGCAACCGCGCCGTGGTTTCCCTACCGACTCCCAACTGGTAGGCTGCGACCAAGGGCGCCGCCACGACGTCCGAGGCCGTGGTTTCCCTACCGACTCCCAACTGGTAGGCTCGCTGATCTACGCCATCACCACGGCGGGCCGCCGTGGTTTCCCTACCGACTCCCAACTGGTAGGCTCAGGCGTCGTGCGAAAGGTTGGTGCTACGGGCCGTGGTTTCCCTACCGACTCCCAACTGGTAGGCTTCGGCGAAGCCGGTTTCGCCCTCGGCCTTGGCCGTGGTTTCCCTACCGACTCCCAACTGGTAGGCTATTACGCCATGCTCCAGCAGCAGCTCGAAAGCCGTGGTTTCCCTACCGACTCCCAACTGGTAGGCTAGGCATTATGGACGGCACTCCGGAATACGTGCCGTGGTTTCCCTACCGACTCCCAACTGGTAGGCTTGTGCCACTGCCCATAAATGGGTCGAAGACGCCGTGGTTTCCCTACCGACTCCCAACTGGTAGGCTAGGCACTGGAATGTGGATGCACAAATGTTAGCCGTGGTTTCCCTACCGACTCCCAACTGGTAGGCTACCTTCACGGCAACATCCTGAAACTCCTGTGAATTCCGCCTGTTCGCGCGGGCCGAATTCACAGGAGGACCAGTTGGGTCGGGGCGATTTTTTCATTTTTCGGGGCTTCTCCCAGCAGCAGGCGCATGCGGCCGTATTGTTTGTCGGTCACTTGCAGGGCGCGGACGCTGCCGCTGGCGGGCAGATTCTTGCAGATGCGGGCGACGTGTTTCTCGGCGGCGTCATCACCCCGGCAGACCCGGGCGTAGACCGAGTATTGCAGCATCATGTAGCCATCGTCTTTGAGAAAATGGCGGAAGCGGGTGGCGGCACGGCGGTCGGCCTTGGTGGCGACCGGCAGGTCGAAGAAGACGAACAGCCACAAGATGCGCACCTCCTCGGTTTTCATGCCGTCACTCCATATTCGCGGGCTTATCCCATCGGTTCGGGCAGGATCAGGGCGTCGGAATCGTTGGCGGCGATGGCACGGCACAGCGAGGCCGAGGTCAGTTCGGTGGCGGCCAACAGTGGCGTGACGGCACCCGCCATGCGGCAATCGGCGGACAGCACACCGGCCATGGCGCGGCGGTCGGCCAGGGTCAGGCCTGGGTCGTCGCCGTCGCCCTGTGCCGTTTGGGCAAAGGCCAGCCGATCGGCGAAGGGGCGAAACGGTTCGATCAGATCGTCGGCCAGGTTAAAGGCGTTGCTGACGCTGGCGTGATGGATGCCGAAGGCGGGCAGCAGGCCATTCGCCACCAGGGCGCGGGCAAGGGCCGAGCGGATGATGGCATAGCCGTAATTCAGCAGCTTGTTGCGGCGGTCTTCGTCGTCCTCGCGGCGGAAGCCGTCGAACAGGCATTGCCAGTATTGGCGGGCGGCGCGGGCCTCGACATTGCCGGGATCGCCCGAGCCCACATGGCGGGCCATTTCCGCCACCACCTTGCCGCCGTCGCGGCCCAGCGCCGCCAGATTGGCCGCCTGGTTCAGGATCTTGCGCCGCACCACCGCCTGCCACAGCCGTTTCTTCAGCGGTGCCCCCAGGGCGATCTGCTTCCATGCCATCTCGGCCTGACGGTGGTGGCCGTGAAAGGGCAGGGCGATGCCGTTTGGAATGTGGGTGCGGTCGGTGGTGATCACCGCCACCCCGGCCTCCATGCAGGCCGACAACAGGCTGGCGGTCAGGGTGGCCTGCGGGGTGTCCAGCACCACCCAGGCCACATCCTCCAACGGCAGACGCACCGCCGCCTCGGTCTGCTCCACCACCATCTGTCCATCGGCCAGGGACAGCCGCGCGGGCTGGCTCAGGTGCACGCCTTTCCATGCCATGTCCGGGTCTCCTGTTGGATTTCCGAGCGGTTGCCCAAGCGGTCCACCGCGAATTTGCGGAACGAGGTCAGGGTCTTGACGCCGATGCCCCGGCTTACCTCGGCCTTGCTGTGCTGCGGCGAAATGGCGATGGCGCCAGAGGAACGGTCCATGCTGCGGAAATAGCCTTGGATCACCTCGCCCGAGGGCTTGACCACCTCGACCCAGCACAGGGGGTACAGGCTCCACAGGAACTCATGGTCCGGGGTCAGCGGCTCGGGCGGTTTATGGGCCACCACATAGTCGTTCGGCGGCTCGGCCAGGGTCGCCACCTCGTGCGGGTAGACCGGCACCAGATAGTATTCCGCCTTGCCCTTGCGGCTGGCCTTGCGGAACACATCGACGCGGGCCATGTCGCCGCGGTCGGCGGCGCCGCCGCGCACCGGAACATCCACCTTCTTGCTGGTGCTCAGCCGCACCTTGCGCATGACGTGGCCCTGGGGCGAGACGGGCGGGGCATCCTTGGGCTTTCCGGCGGCGATCCAGGCGCGCAGGGCGTCGATGGTGCGGTGGTTGCGCTCGGCATCCTTGATCCGCTCCAGGTCCTTCTCGGTCAGCGTTTCGATGGATTTGCGCTCGAACACCACGGGTTCGCCGTCACGCTCGGACACTTGGCGGATGGTGGCGGCATGCCCGGCGCCGCGCGCCCGGCGGCGTTCGGCCCGCGACACGGTGATACGCTCCAGCGCGGCCAGGATGTCGGCGCGGAAGCCGGGCCAGGGCGGTTCCAGGGCCGAGATTTCACGGGGGATGGCGCCGATGCCGCGCAACGCCTCGGCCAGATGGTGGGTGCGGTGCCAATCGGTGGGCCAGCCCTGCTGTTCGGCCAATTTGAATAAGGTGGTCAGACGTTGCAGCCTGGACGCGCTGGTCAGCGCCACGATCACCGCGTCCAGGGCGTGATGGCGGTCGTCCTCGACCCGCTTGCCCTCGGCGTCCTTCTTCAGTCCTTGCAGGCCCCAGGCGCGGCGCAGGCGGTCGGTCAGCGGGCCGGGGCGGGCGGCGATGGTGATGTCGGGATAGGTCTTCTTCAGGATGTTCAGCAGCAGGCGGCAGGCATAGCGGGTGTCGCCCAGGTTGCGGTTCTTGAACTTCTCATCCAGGACCGCGGCATCCTTGAGCAGGTAATTGCGCTTCTTGCGCCCCTTCATCTCCTTGCTGTTCTCGACCCTGGCAGCGAAGGCGGACCAATCCAGGCCGTCCTGCTCGAACCATTCGCGCGGGGTGCGGCCTTTCTTGCGTTGGTTTTCCTCGGTAAAGCACAGGGTCTTGTTGATGAAGGAATCGTCGCCCGAGCGGCTCCACGGCAGGATGTGATCCACCTGCACCTCGTTGCGGTCGCTGGCGATCAGCGCCGGGGGGATGTCGCGGTCGCTGTACAGGCTGCGGCCGCTCTGTTCCTTCCACAATTCGAAACGCAGCAAATCCTCGGCATTGGGTTCGCCGCCCACGGTGTCGCGGTATTGCTGGCGCAGTTTGTCCTTCTGCCGGTTGCGCTTGTCGATGCCGCGTTCGATCTCGGCCCGTTCCTCGGCGCTCTTGCCCACCTCGCGGGCCATTTCCACATGGATGGCGTCGGGAACGCGGTGGGCGCGGATGACGGCGTTGATCTGTTTCAGCGCCTCGCCCAACGCCTTGCGCGCCACCGGATTGGCGATGCTGTCCAGGTCGGTTTCCGGCTGGTCCGAATGGGTGTACCCGGCGGCGGTGCAGGCGTCGGAATAGACCTTGCCCTGGGCCAGATGGGGGATCAGGGCACGGCAGGCCTTGGCCGAGATATGCCCGGCGCCGCGAAAGGCGGCGAAAGCGCCATCGGCGACACCCGTCATCAGCACGTCCAGAATGGGGGCGTCCAGGGCCAGTTCCGCCAGCCCGGCGCGGATTCTGCCGACATCCTCGCGGAAGGTCAGCACCGCCGCCACCCGGTCCAGAATGTCCGGGCGCTTGCGCAGGCTGTCCCACCCCGCCTCGCCCAGCACCTTGAACAAAGCGGCGCTGCCCGGCATGGCCTTGCCCGAGCGGGCGACCACGTCGCGCTTGCCCTCGTCCTCGGGCGCGGTGCCGTCGAAGCGGGCGGTGGGCGGCAGCGCCAGCAGCTTGCGCAGGCGGGCGAAGGTGATGCCCTGTTGATGGCCGAAATCGCGGGTGGCGGCGGCGATCTGCTCGGCGGTCAACGGCGCGCCGTCGATGCGCAGGCTGGTCAGCCGGGCCAGCAGGCGGAACATCTCGAACGATGGCGACGGGCGGGCGGCGCGCTTCTCGGTGGGCTCAAGCGGGCAGAACCCGACCTTGTCCTCGGAATCGGCCAGCGGATTTTGGAAAAAGGCGGTCTCGACGAAATCCGCCTCCAGTGTTTCGCTGGCATGGGCGTTGCCCAGGCTGCGCTGGGCGCGCAGCAGGGTGCGCACCTCGTGCTCCAAATCCTCGCGCAGCACCGAGCGGTCGTACAGGCCGTCGCGGTTGCGGCGGCGGCCCTGCAATTCCGGGTCGTTGAGGAAGGTTTCGGCGACGCTGCGCCACGCCCCTTCCTTCTCGCGCAGCTTGGCGGCGGCGGCCAGCATCTTGCCGGATTCGTCGGGGGCGTTGGCGCCACGGTCGCGTTTGGAATTGGATTTGAAGCCGCGATGCTTGGCGATGTGGCCCAGGGCCAGCGCCAGTTCGCGCGGCGACAGGCGGCGGTCCAGCCCCTCGGCCCGCAACAGCCACGGGTCCAGCCGGTCGGCCAAGGCGGATTTGCATTCTTCCGTCAGCAGGCCGTGGCGGCACAGCAGCGCCCGCACCGCGTTCATGCGCTGCCGCCGCCGCCGGATCACCCGCCGCATGCCACGCGCCATCCGGCGCAACTGGTTGGTGGGGGTGCGTTCCTTGTCGGTTTCCGGCACGTCGAAGGTGCGCGTTCCCAACGCCACCAGCGAATCCTCGGTCACCACGGCCCAGCCGCACGATCCGATGCCCAGGTCGAGACCCAGGAAGACTTCCCCCGCCATGTCCGTTTCCTTTTGCTGCTACCCTTTGTTTTGCTGGATATCAGCATATATTTAAGGTGGTGGGGCGCAAGGCCCCACCACCGAAAACTCTTCTGGCGGTTTGCCACATGGGATGCTCCTAACCCGGCGCAGCTGGAATTTTATAAGGTCTGCCGGTAAAGCAAATTATTGGCGGTAATGGCGTCGATGTCAAGGGTAGGCATGTGAGCATGCCTTCGTTATAAGTACCTTGCGCGCATCAGGAGCCTGATGCGCGATGGCGCCGTTAGTTAGGTCTGCCGGTACCGTGGTTTCCCCACCGGCTTCTCCACACCAAGGCGTCATTCCCGCGCAAGCGGGAATCCATGGTGCCGCAAGGCCGATGATGGATGTGGTGGCCGCCATGGACTCCCGCTTTCGCGGGAGTGACGGAAGAGGGGGAACTCCCCCTTGACAGGCCGGGGTGGCTTCCGCATTTTGGTTGCGGGAGTCGGTGGGGAAACCACGGTAAGTTGGTTTTCCAATCGCAGGATTACCCCTTCGGCGCAAGCCGGAGGGGGATTCCTTTTCACAGCGGCGGCAAAACCTTGCCGGGATTCATCAGCCCCTGGGGGTCGATGGCGGTCTTGATGCGGTGCATCAGGTCCAGTTCCACCGGCGATTTGTAGCGGGCCATTTCCTCGATCTTGAGCAGACCGATACCGTGTTCGGCCGAGACGCTGCCGCCCATGTCGGCGACGATGTCGTGCACGATGCGGTTCATGTCCTGCCACGCATCCAGGAACGCCTGTTTGTCGGCACCGACCGGCTGGGTCAGGTTGAAATGGATGTTGCCGTCGCCCAGATGGCCGAACGCCACCACCCGTACGCCGGGCATCGCCGCCTCGACCGCCGTGGTGCAGCGTTCCAGCATTTCCGGCACGCGCGAGGTGGCGACGGCGACATCGTGCTTGATGGAGCCGCCTTCGCGCTTTTGCGCCTCGGGCACGCCTTCGCGGATGCGCCACAGCGCCTTGCGCTGCTCGCCCGATTCCGCCAGCACCGCATCCAGGGCGCGTCCGTCTTCCAGTGCTGCTTCCAGCACGCTTTCCAGCGCCTCGCGCAGGCCGCCGGGCCGCGACGACGACAGCTCGATCAGCAACACCCAGGGGTGCGGCGCATCGAACGGGTCGCGGGCGCCCGCCAGATGACGCACGCACAATTCGACGCCGATGCGTGGGATCAGTTCGCACGCCGTCACCGCATCGCCCGAGGCGGCGCGGGCGGCGGCCAGGATGGACAAAGCGGCGGCGGGGTCGGGCAAGGCGACCATGGCGGTGGCCATCTCGCGCGGACGCGGGAACAGCTTCAGCGCGCAGGCGGTGACGATGCCCAGCGTACCCTCGGCCCCCACGAACAAATTCTTGAGGTCGTAGCCGGTGTTGTCCTTGCGCAGCGGGCGCAGGCCGTTCCACACCTGACCGTCGGGCAGCACCACTTCCAGCCCCAGCACCAGATCGCGGGTGTTGCCATAGCGCAGCACGTTGACGCCGCCGGCATTGGTCGCGACGTTGCCGCCGATGCGGCATGAACCCTCGGCGGCCAGCGACAGCGGGAACAGGCAATCCTGTTCCTCGGCGGCGGCCTGCAAGGTGGCAAGCACGCAACCGGCCTCGGCGATCAGGGTGTAGTTCACCGGGTCGAGGGCGCGGATGCGGGTCAGCCGCTCGGTGGAGATCACCACACTGCCCGGCCCGGCCACCGCGCCGCCGCACAGACCGGTGTTGCCGCCCTGCGGCACCATGGCGATGCCCGCCTGGGCGCAGGCGCGGACCACAGATGCTACCTCTTCCGTGCTGCCGGGGCGCAGCACCGCCAGGGCGTCGCCCTGGTACAGGCCGCGTTGTTCCTCCAGATAGGGCGCGCGGTCGGCGCCGGTCAGCACGTTGGCGGCGCCGATGATGGCGGCGAAATCGGGAATCATGCCGGTTTCCTTGGGGCAGCCGCCCGCTTCAGACGGTCGTTGATGGCCAGTCCCAAGCCGTGATCGGGAATGGGCGCCACGGCGATGGCGCTGAACTCGGGACGGTCGAGGGCGCGCAAAAGGGCAAACAGATTGGCCGCCGCTTCCTCCAGATCGCCGGTAGGCGACAGAGTGGCGGTGCAGTCCATGGCGCCCAGGCCCAGATAGGCCTCGCCCGGCGCCGGTTGGGTGACGTTCAGCCGCACCGGCAGGCCCGGCGCGTAATGGCTTTCCAGCATGCCGGGGCTTTTCGGCGCGTCGGCGTGGTCGGTGGGGCGCACCAGACGGCGGCCCAGCGCTTCCTCCAGCGCCTCGACCGACACTCCGCCGGGGCGCAGCAAGGCTGGTTCGTCGCCCGACAGGTCCAGCACGGTGGATTCCACGCCCACCCGGCACGGCCCGCCGTCCAGGATCAGGCCGACCCGCGCCCCCAGGCTTTCCGCCACATGCGCGGCCAGGGTCGGGCTGACGGCGCCGGAGCGGTTGGCGCTGGGCGCGGCGATGGGACGGCCCGAGGCGGCGATGACGGCGCGGGCCACCGGGTGGTCGGGCAGGCGCACGGCGATGGTGTCCAGCCCGGCCGAGGCCAAAAGCGAAATGGGCGAATCGGCGCGGCGCGGCAACACCAGGGTCAGCGGCCCCGGCCAAAAGCGGGCGATGATGGCGCGGGCAGTGTCGGTGACGTGCACCAGCCGCTCCAGATCGGCCGGGTCGGCCACATGGACGATCAGCGGGTTGAAGCTGGGGCGGCCCTTGGCCTGGAAGATGGCGGCGACGGCACGGTCGTTGGTGGCGTCGGCCCCCAGGCCGTAAACGGTCTCGGTGGGGAACGCCACCAGCCGCCCGTCGCGCAGCAACGCCCCCCCTTGGGCGATGGCTGCGGGGGTGGCGGTTTCCATATGGACGGTGTCGGGCAGGGTGGTCATGGTTGCCAAAATAGTGTCAGACGTGCGCCCGCGCCAGGAAATCGCCGTTGAGGAATTTGGGCTGCTTGCCATAGGCCAGCGGGCGGAAGTCCCAATCCACCACTTCGCCGCCCGCCGCGCGCAGCACGGCGTGACCGGCGGCGGTGTCCCATTCGCAGGTGGGGCCGAAGCGCGGATAGAAATCGGCGGACCCATCGGCCACCTTGCAGAATTTCAGGCTGGAACCAGCGTTTTCCAGAACGGCACCGGGCAGGGCGGCCAGGAAGGCTTCCAGCCGTTCCGGCGCGCGGTGCGAGCGGGAATCCAGCACCACCGCGCCCTTGTTGGGCACCGGACGGCAGGAAATGGTGGTGCGGCCCTGGGCATCCTCGCGCCAGGCCTTGCCGCCCGCGCCGCTCCACAGCACGTCCAGCGCCGGGGCGAACACCACGCCCGCCGCCGGGACGCCGTCCAGGATCAGGCCGATATTGACGGTGAACTCGCCGTTCTTCTTGATGAATTCCTTGGTGCCGTCCAGCGGGTCCACCAGCCAGAAGGTGGCGCCGACATCGGGGATGCGCCCGGCGGCGGCCTCTTCCTCGGCGACGATGGGAATGGCGGGCGTCAGGGCGCGCAGGCCGGGCAGGATCAGCGCCTCGGCCTTCTGGTCGGCCTCGGTGACCGGCGAATCGTCGCCCTTGCGCTCGACCGAGAAATCGGTGGCGTAGACCTCCATGATGGCGGCGCCGGCCACACGGGCCAGGCGTTCCAGTTCAGGCAGCAGGGCGGCGGGATTGACGGTCATCGTGGCCTCGGACAGGGACGGGGCCAGCACCATAGACCCAGCGGCGCGCCGTCGTCTACTTCACCTCCATTGCCTCGAAGCGGCTGGCCTTGAACTTGTTGGACCAGTGATCGACCCGCATCCCGGCCTTGGCCTTGAGATGGGCCAGGAATTGCGCCGGGTCGGGCAATTGCTCCCATACCGAGGGCAGGAACAGGGCGCGGTGGCCGCCATCCTCGATGATCAGGCCGTCGATGCCGGGGCGAAGCTGGCCCAGCAGATCCAGTTCCGAGGTGAAGCGCATGGGCACCGGCGGCGTCAGTACCGACACCGACAGGGTCAGGCCGTCCAGTTCCGGCGCGGTCAGCGGCGGAAAGCGCGGGTCGCCAAAGGCTGCCTTGGCGGCGTTGTCCACCACATCCTCACCCAGATCGCGCCATGCCAGCGGCGAACCGATGCAGCCGCGCAACTGGCTCCGGCGTTTCAGGGTGACGAAGCAGGCGCCGGGCCGCGCCAGCGCCGCATCCTCGGCCTTGGGCGGCGGATTGCCTTCCAGCCCGGCGCGGATGGCGGCCCAGGCCAATTCGATCAGGCGCGGGCCGGGTAGGGCGGTAGCTTCGGGCTCGTACAGCGCCCAGGCGCCATAGCCCACCACCTTGTCGCGTGGCCCGGCGGTGTCGCCGGAATTGCGCACGTCCAATGTTCTGATGGTCATGCCGCGCCGCTTGGCGGCCAGCAGGGCGCCGCCCACCGGCACCCGGCCGCAGGCACGATCGCCGCCGATGCCGTCGGGCTCCAGCCGTTCGATGGCGGCGACGGTGACGGCATCGGTGCTTTGGCAGGTGTCGTAATCCAGGTAATGGGACAAATCGGTGGAAATGACGATCAGGGTTTCCGGTCCGCCCCACACCGCGTCCAGCACGGCGGCGACCACGTCGCGCGGCGTCTCGCCCGCCACCAGCGGCACCAGTTGGAACTCGCCCAGCACCGCTTGCAGGAACGGCAGGTGCACTTCCAGTGAATGCTCGGCGGCGTGGGCCTTGTCCAACTCACCGACCATGGGCAGGGTCAGCAGGCGCGCCACGGACTCGCGGTCGATGGGGATCGGCCCCAGCGGCGTGGCATAGCCATCGGCGCCGCAGGTGGCGATGCCGCGAAAGGCGATTCGGTGGCTGGGTCCCATCAGCACCACGCGGCTGATGCGGCCGCGCGCCGGGGCCAGCAGGGCGTAGGCATGGGCGGCCACCGGCCCGGAATAGATGTATCCGGCATGGGGGGCGATCAACACTTTGGGCAGCGGCGCGGCGGGATCCGCGGGCGGGGCCTCGGCCAGGAAGGCGGCGATCTGCCGCGACAGCTCGGCGGCATCGGCAGGATAGAACATACCGGCGAATGCGGCGGGGCGAAGCGCGGTCATGGTGGAATCTCCCTGCGGCATGGACGCGGTTGAGTGTAGCATGATGGGCATGGAACAGGTGCAAGGCTCGCATTTTCCCGCCCGCCACTGGCACCGTCTGGACGACGGTCGCCTGCAATGTGACGTGTGCCCGCGGTTCTGCAAGCTGCATGACGGCCAGCGCGGCCTGTGCTTCGTGCGGGCGCGGGTTGGGGATGGCCTGGTGCTGACCACCTATGGCCGGTCCTCGGGCTTCTGCGTCGATCCGGTGGAAAAGAAGCCGCTCAATCACTTCCTGCCCGGCACCCCCATCCTGTCCTTCGGCACGGCGGGCTGCAACCTGACCTGCAAGTTTTGCCAGAACTGGGATATCTCGAAAGCGCGCGAGATCGACCGGCTGAATGATGCCGCCAGTCCCGACGCCATCGCCGAGGCGGCGCTGCGGCTGGGCTGCCGCTCGGTGGCCTTCACCTACAACGATCCGGTGATCTTTCTGGAATATGCCGTGGACACCGCGCGGGCTTGCCGGGCGCGCGGGCTGAAGACGGTGGCGGTGACGGCGGGGTACGTGGCGCCCGAGGCGCGGCGCGAGTTCTTCGCCCATATGGACGCCGCCAACGTGGATTTGAAGGCCTTTACCGAGGGCTTCTATCACGATTTGTGCGGCGGCCATCTGGAGGCGGTCAAGGACACCCTGCGCTATCTGTGCCGCGAAACCCCGGTGTGGACCGAAATCACCACCCTGCTGATCCCCGGCCAGAACGATTCCGATGCTGAACTGGCGGAATTGTCGGCCTGGGTGGCGGCGGAATTGGGGCCGGACGTGCCGCTGCACTTTTCCGCCTTTCATCCCGACTGGCGTATGCGCGATGTGCCGCCGACGCCGCCCGCCACCCTGGGCCGGGCGCGTGACATCGCCCGCGCCGCCGGGCTGCATCACGTCTATACCGGCAATGTCCATGACCCCAAGGGCGGCTCCACCTGGTGCCCCGGCTGCGGTGGGTTGCTGATCGGCCGCGACTGGTACGAGCTGACGGCATGGCGGCTGACCGCCGACGGCCATTGCCCCGATTGCGGCACGGTCCTCGCCGGGCGGTTCGAGGCGGCGCCGGGAACCTGGGGGCGCAAGCGCCAGCCGGTGCGGCTATCCTCTGCCGGGCAAGTGTGCTAATGCTCGGCCCCTGTTCGCAGTCGAGGCCGGTTCGTCCGTCATGATCAAGCGCTGGTTGCCCTGGTTGCTCAAGGGCGGAATTTCGTTTGGGCTGATCGCCTGGGTTCTGTCCAAGGTCGATCCCGCCGCCGCCTGGGCTCAGGCCAAATCCATGGATGGCTGGTTGGCATTGCTGGCGGTGGTGTTGATGACGGTGCAGATCGTGCTGGGCGCCGTGCGCTGGGCGCTGGTGTTGCGGGCGCTGTCGGCGCCGTTCCATTGGCTGCGCAGCCTGTCCGTCTATTATATCGGCATCTTCTTTTCCATCGTGCTGCCCGGCGCCGTCGGCGGCGATGCGGTGCGCATGTGGTTCGCCCGCCGCAACGGCCTGACCCTGGCAACCGCCGTCAATTCGGTGGCGCTGGAGCGTGCCGTCACCGTCTTCGCCTTGGTGCTGCTGGTCTGTCTGTGTCAGCCGATTTTGCTGCTGCGCCTGCCCAACTTGCCGGGCACCTGGGTGTTCCCCATGCTGCTGGCGGTGTGTGTGATCGGCATCCTGGTGCTGGCGGTTCTGGACCGCCTGCCCGAGAGCCTGCATCGCTGGCGGCTGGTGCGCGGTCTGGCCCTGTTGGCGGCGGACACCCGCAAGTTGTTCTTTCACCCCGGTTTCAGCCTGGTCACCCTGATCGTCGCGCTGATCGGGCATATCAATCTGTCGCTGGTGGCCTATGTGCTGGCGGTGGGGTTGGGGTTGGACGTGCATGTGCTGGATTGTCTGGTGCTGGTGCCGCCGGTGATCCTGATCATCACCTTGCCTATTTCCATCGCGGGCTGGGGGGTGCGCGAAACCGCCATGGTCACCGCCTTCTCCTATGTGGGGGTGGCGCACGATTCCGCGCTGGTGCTGTCCATCCTGTTCGGCCTGACTTCCATGGTGACCGCGTTGCCCGGCGGGCTGGTCTTCCTGTTGGCCGGTGGCCGCAAGATGGAACAGGAAGAACTGGCCGCCGAGCAGGCGGATCAGGCCGCGTCGATCAGGTCGTAAAGCTCGGTTTCCTCGCGCGCGACGCGCTCGCGCAAGGCGATCAGCACCGTGCGGGTTTCGGCCGCGAAGCGGGTGGGATCACGGGCGATGGCCAGCGGGCCGGGCCAGCTTTGGCGATAGGCGTCGAAACGCTTGCCCAGATCACCCATTTCGCTCTCGAAGCGGCTGGCGACGGCGTGCAGGCGGGCATCGCCCGCCGCCTTGGCACGCGGATACAGGCTCTTGTCCTCGATGGCCAGATGCACCGAGAATTTGCCGAACAACTCGCGCACCACGGCAGCGGCCTCGTCGGGGGTGGCGGTCAGACCGTCACGGTCCAGCACCCGGTCAATGCGGGCGGCGATGGCGCGAAGTTCCTCGTGGTGCTGGCGATAGCTGGCGGTCTTGCTCATGATCTTCTCCGGTGGTCGCGTTGGAGAAGATAATAACCGAGCGGAACGTTTGGGTATTTGAGCATGGTCAAGGGCTGCGGTGCTCGCTTAATCCGCAGCCCTTGAGTCGGGTATAGCTCGTTCAGAACTGATACCCAACCTTGATCATGGTCAGCCAGTTATCGGTGGAATCGCCGGATGCCCACTGGTAGCGGCTTTCAAAGCCCAACAGGGCATGGCCCATCACATAGGTGGACGACATGCCGAATTGCACGGCGGGGCTGTCATCCACGTTGCGGCCGTCGGCCCACAGATAGCCGACACCCGGACCGGCACCCAGCCAGAAGCCGTTGGCGGTCTCGAACACCCAATGGGCGTTCCATTCCACGGTATTCAGCTCCAGGCCGTCATGGTCGGCGTGGTTGTAGGACAGCATGTGACGGATTTTGCCGATCACCGGGGTAATGACCGGGTCATCCACCGAAATCTCGGCGCCATAGGCGGGGGCGGCATCGACACTTTTGACGTCGCTTTGCCAAATCCCGCCCTTCAGGGCGACGGCCCAATTGGGGGAGTAGGGGGTATCGTCGCCCCCGCGCGCCGGTAGGGCGGCGGCCAGGACGATCATCGCGGCAGTGGCGGAAATCATGAAACGGCGCATGGTCGTCCTCCTTCGGATGGAGACCGGGCATGTTCATGATATGCGCATTGGCCCCCGGTTGTTCCAGGGGTCTATGCATGGCAGGTCTTCAGCGATTCACGGGCTCGGACGCGCCGGGACCCAGCGCGCGCTGCATCAGCATGGAATCGACCCAGTGATCGAACTTCCAGCCTGCCGCCGCGATGATTCCGACCAGGTGGAAACCGCAGGCGCGGTGCAGGGCCACCGATCCGGGATTGGCGTCGCCGCCGCCGATGACCGCCACCATCTGGCGGTACCCCTGGGCGGTGACCTGGGCGATCAGCGGTTCCAGCAGGGCGCGGCCCAATCCCTTGCCGGTGTGGTCGGCATGGATGTAGATGGAATCCTCGATGGTCCAGTCATAGGCCGGGCGGGTGCGGTAGGGACCGGCATAGGCATACCCGGCCACGGCGCCGTTCACCTCGGCCACCAGCCACGGCAGGCCGCGCCCGATCACGGCGTCGCGGCGTCGCGACATTTCCTCGATCGTGGGCGGGGCCAGTTCGAAGGTGGCGGTGCTGGTCAGCACATGGTGGCCGTAGATGGCGGCGATGGCCGCCATGTCGGCGTCGGTCGAGGGACGGATCAATGCGTTCATTCCCCTACCATACCTTTGCCACGCCAAGTATCGTCAAGACCCATTCCCGTACTGACTTAGGGCCTGTATTCTTGGTATCATCCGCACATCGGGAATACCCGGTTGGCGCGTGCGGTCTTTGGCATGGGGCGGCGGATATGTCGGTGACGAAGCGGACCATTCTGGTGGTCGAGGACGATCCCATGGTCCTTATGGGGTTGCAGATGATTCTCGAGACCTGGGGCATGGACGTGCTGCCGGCCGAGGATCTGCCCCAGGTCATGGAGCGGTTGCAGGCGGGAACGCCGGAACTGATCCTGTCGGACCTGCGTCTGCGTGCTGGCCTGACCGGTTTCGATGTGGTGGAGAAGGTGCGGGAGCATCTGGGCTGCGCCATCCCGGCCATCATCCTGACCGGCGAGACCGGCAAGGCGGAACTGGCCGAGGGGCAGCGCCGCCACCTGACCTTCCTGCACAAGCCGATCCAGGCCGAGCCGCTGAAGGCGGCCATTGCCGCCGCGTTTCCCTGACACGGCGGCCTTATAGCCCCCTCAGATTCTATAGCCGATGCGCAGGCCGCCCCAGTGGCGGCCTTGCACCGTGATGGGGGCGGAAATGTCCTTCATCATCACGTACTGCCCGCCGCCCATGTCGCGGCGATAGGTCTGCAACAGGAAGGGCAGGGTGTTGCGCCCGGCATTCAGGCCGGTGCGGTCGTTGAAGACGCGCCGGTTGCGGCAATTGGCGTTGTTCCACACCGGATCGCGGCCCTGCGGCTGCGAGAACTTGCGGTTATGGGTGGGAAGATAGCCGTTGCGGTCCACCGCGCAGCAAAACGTGATGCGGCTGTCCACCGTCAGAACCGCTTCCTGAATCTCAGGCAGAACCTGATCGGTCAGGGCGGTGAACCGGGTCATGTGCTGTTCCGGGTTGCTGCCCGGAATGGATTGGTAATTCTCGTCGAACAGATCGGCCATACTCAGGCGGCGGCCCTCCACTGCCTTGGCGAAAATCTCACTGATGCGGGCGGCATTGGCCTGGGCCAGTTCGATGAACTGGGTGTCGCCGGTGCGGAAGCCCGATGCGGCGATGAAGCCCATCAAATCCTCGGACAGGTCCAGCAGCGAGACGATGCGTTCGTCCGCCCGGCGCAGCGAGGCGCTGGTCATGGAAATGCCGTCGAAGAATTTATCGATTTCGGTAATAACGCCGCCGCATTGGGTCAGCGAGGTGCTGGCCGCCACCGAGATGTCGCCGACCCGCGATTCCACGGTGCCGATGGCATCGCCGAACACCGCCACCGCATGATTGATGACGCCGACACCCGCATTGACCGAATCGGCCATCTTCAGGGTGTCGGTCGAGGTGTCGATCAGGTCGGTGACCGAGCTGGTCAGCTTTTCCACGGTGTGGTCGATGCCCGCGGTGACGTCGCCGGTTTGCCGGGCCAGTCCCTTGACTTCGTTGGCGACCACGGCGAAGCCCTTGCCCGCCTCTCCGGCGCGGGCGGCTTCGATGGTGGCGTTCAGGGCCAGAAGGTTGGTCTGACGGGCGATTTTCTGGATATCGCGGGAGCGGGTGCTGACCTCGCCCAGCGCGCCTTCCAGTTCTTCCAGCCGCTGCTCGATGCCCTGCACCGATCCTACCAGCCGGTTGATGTCGGCCAGGGCGGCGTCGATGGTGCGCAGGGATTCGCCCGACTGGCGCCCGGCCTGGGCGGTGACGTCGCGGGTTTCCTGGCCTGCCGCATCGATGCTGCGGATGGCCTCGGCCATGGTATGGGCGATGCTTTTCAGGTGGGCGAACAGCTCTTCCTGATGCTTGACGAACTTGGCCAGCCCGTCGATGGTCCCGGCGATGTCGGCGACCTCCAGGCTCAGCGTCTCGATCTTTTCCAGGACTTCAGTGGCGAATTCGTCGGCCTTTGTGGCCTCATGGGTCGTGTCGCCCATTTGCAGCGGCATGTGCCCTCCCTGGCGGCAGCCTTCAACCTTGAAGAGTAGTCTTATTCTTATTGTGGGTGTTTTTTACCCGTCTTTGAAATTAATATCAGCATTACAAGAACTCAGGTCAATGGCAACCTATGGAATGCCGAAAAACCTGTTTGCCATTTTCTGGCTGTTCATCTCTGCGTTACTTTACATCCGCATAACGGATATGGACCTCGGACAAGCGATCGCGCAGGATGGCGCGCACTTGCTCCACGTCACACCCCATCAGCGCCGCATCCTCCAGGATGTCTTGCGCCATTTCCTCGAATTCGCTCAGGTTCTGTGCCAGAACCTTCAGCTTTTCCAGGCAACTGACCGGTTCACCATCGGGTGTCCGCCAAGTCGGCTCGGGACGGGAGGACATGGGACCAGGGACCTCATGATGTGGGTGGTGTCACCACTTTGCACCAAGGGTGCCCCCGGACGCACGTAGATTTTCACCCCCGCACGGGCGAATGCGCACAGCAGGGGTGGGTTTGTTGCTTTTTAAGTATGTGCTAATGTAACCGGCAGGAGGTGCTGCCATGAGCGGTTGGGGATGTGTGCACGACGTCAACGGAATCTGTTCGCGCGTGGCTGACCGCCCCTGCGATCCGGGCATGAAGGGCTGTGTGCTGGCTGGGCGCTTCCGCTTTTCCAATGAGGAAAAGAACCGTCCGCCGCGCCGTGCGCCTGCGGCATCCCCCGAGAAAAAGGACGGCCCGGTCAATCCAGAGTGACGTGGCCGAAATAGTGGTCGCCCATTTCGCGCAATTCGTCCAGCAGGCCGTCATCCTCGCGCCCGCCCAGATGGGCGTACAGGGCGGGGGCCATGGCCGCGAAACGGTCCATCAGCGCGGTGTCGAAATGCTTGCCGGTTCCCTCCGCCATGATGGACAGCGCGCGGTCCAGCGGGAACGGCTCCTTGTACGGGCGGCGTGAGGTCAGGGCGTCGAAGACGTCGGCGATGGCGAAAATGCGGGCGTTCAGCGGAATGTCGTCGCCTTTCTGCCCGGCAGGATAGCCGCTGCCGTCCACTTTCTCGTGGTGACCGCCCACCACTTCGGCCGCCTGTTTCAGCCAGTCGAAACGGGTGACGATGTCCAGGCCGTGTTGGACATGGGTGCGCATGATGTCGAATTCCGCCTCGTCCAGCTTGCCCGGCTTCAGCAGCACCCGGTCGGGAATGGCGATCTTGCCCACGTCATGCAGAAAGGCACCCATGATCAGCGCGCGGATGCGCTCTGGCGCCAGGCCCACCGCTTCGGCCAGCCGCACCGAATACAGGGTGACGCGGTAATTGTGGGCGTTGGTGTCGCTGTCGCGCTTGGCGATGGCGCTGCCCAGCGCTTCCAGCGTGCCCAGATTGGCGCGCAGCAGATCGCGCGACCGCGCCATCAGCCGGGCATTCAGCGACGACATCAGCGGATAGAACAGCGCGGTGGTCGCCAGCACCGCCACCACCACCAGCAGGGCGGCGCGCAAGGCGGCGGCTGCCACCTGCAGCATGGTGTCGCGGGGGATGCGGTAGACGCCCTCGAACCATCCCACCTGCCGTCCGTCGGTGCCGTGCAGCGGGATCACCATCTGCAAATAGAAATGACCATTGATCAGGTGCTTGTCGTACCACGTCTTGCCGGGTGGCGGGAAATGATGCAGCGAGAGGTCAATGGCGTCCTCGACCTCGCCCAAATCCTTGGCGACGGCGTCGGCCACGGTGCGGCGGTTGAGGTCATAAACCTCGGCGATGACGAAATGGTCGCCGTGACGGGCGGCGCGCTCGGCGATGAACGCTTCCAACTCGGTGTCGAAATCGGCGCGCTGGCGCTCGTCCAGGCTGTTCAGGTCATCGGGCAGGGTTGGTGCTTGGCGGCGGGCCTCGGCGGCACCCATGGCGACGATGGCTTCGTCCACCCGCTCCATGTCCAGCCACGCGACGCCGACGCCCAACAGCGTCGCGATGACAAGGCCGCCAGCGATCAAGCGGCGGGCGAGGCGGCGGTGGAAGGTATCGGCCATGCTGGGGGCTTCTAACGCAGTTCCTGCAGGAAATCGCTGACCGGGGCCGGGCCGCCGGTACGCGGCGCGGCGGCCGGTGCGCCGCTTGCGGACGGGGTGTCGCCGCGCGGCGCCGCCGATTCGGACATCAGGGTCGGCTCGGCGGGCTTGCCCGCCTCGTCCTTCTTTTTCGGCGCGGCCTTGAAACGGTGATCCAGGGCGGAAATAGCGGCGCGGTCGGCCTCGATGGCCTTGACCCATTCGGCGCGTTCGTTGCGCAGCAGCGCCTCGAAGCCCTCGACCTTGGCCAGCAGCGGGCCGGTCATTTCCTCGATCTTGCGGGCGTTGTCGGTTTGCAGCGCCGTCTTGATCTTCTCGATCTCTTCCAGCAGGTCGCGCTTGATCCAGCGCGACTTCTTGTCCAGGTCCTCGCCCATCTTGGTCAGGCGGTCCTCGACATCGGTGTTGATCTGGACTTTGATCTCGTAGGCGGATTTGACCAAATTGGCCATGTACATCATAAGGCCGCCGCCGACGATCAGGATCACGCCGGCCGCCAAGCTGATGATCAGGACCGTGGAAAAGCCCATGGTTAGTCCGTGACGCCGATTGTTTGGTAAATCCAGCGCTTAATGTCCTTCATGCGCGCCCCCTTTGCAATAGGCGTTCCTGATTTTTTGCCGCGCTGCGGTGACAACTGCCATTGGATTTACAGACGTTTTGCAGGCGGAATGTCTTTCATGCCCTCTTTTCGCCATGGAGCAGCGGCAGGATGATGGTCTTCGTAACGCTTCCAACCGCCCGAGGGGCCCCATGAGCGTGTTTTCCGAGTGGATCAAGAGCAACGGCGCGTCCGAGGTGGAGTGCCTGGTTCCCGACATGTCCGGCGTGGCGCGCGGCAAGATCGTGCCTGCCGGGAAGTTCGTCTCCATCGCCGAGAACCGGGGCTTGCGCCTGCCCGAGAGCATTTTCGTCCAGACCATCACCGGCGATTACCCGGAAGAGGACGTGACCAGCGTCGCCAATGGCGACGTCTATCTGCGGCCCGATCCCGAAACCATCCGCCGGGTGCCGTGGGTGGACGAGGCGACCGCCTGCGTCATCTGCGATTGCGCCTATCTGGATGGCCGCCCGGTCGAGATCAGTCCGCGCGCCGTGCTGAAGAAGGTTCTGGACCTCTATCATGCCCGTGGCTGGCAACCCATCGTGGCGCCCGAGCTGGAATTCTTCCTGGTCAAGCAGAACACCGACAGCGATTACCCGCTGGAGCCGCCGGTGGGCCGCTCCGGCCGCGCCGAATCGGGGCGCCCGGCCTATGGCGTCGATGCGGTCAATGAATTCGAGGGCCTGTTCGACCAGCTCTACGCCTATGCCGACATCATGGGCCTTGATATCGACACCCTGTCGCACGAGGCGGGCAACGGCCAGATGGAGGTCAATTTCGACCACGGCGACGCCCTGGAACTGGCCGATCAGGTGTTCCTGTTCAAGCGCACGGTGCGCCAGGTGGCGCTGCGGCGCGGCGTCTACGCGACCTTCATGGCCAAGCCCATGCAGAACGAGCCGGGCAGCGCCATGCATATTCACCAGAACATCGTGGACCGCGAAACCGGCCGCAATCTGTTCGCCAACGAGGACGGTTCCGATACAGAAATGTTCCGGCATTTCATCGGTGGCCTGCGCAAGTACCTGCCGCAGATGATGCTGATGTTCGCGCCCAACGTGAATTCGTTCCGCCGTCTGGTGCCCGATTTCGATGCCCCCATCAACCTGCATTGGGCGCGCGACAACCGCACTGTCGGCCTGCGGGTGCCGGAATCAGGGCAATCGTCGCGGCGGGTGGAAAACCGTCTGGCCGGGGCCGACGCCAATCCCTATCTGGCCATCGCCGGGTCGCTGGCCTGCGGCTATCTGGGCATGATCAACAAGACCGATCCCGGCGAGCCGCTGAGCGGCTCGGGCTACAGCCGCGCCCATTCACTGCCCTGGCACATGCACGACGCCCTGGAAAAGCTGAAGGGCGCCCGCAGTGTGCGCGAGGTGCTGGGCGAGGATTTCTGCGACGCCTACATGGCGGTCAAGGAAGAGGAATGGACCGCCTATCAGCGGGTGGTGTCCAGTTGGGAACGCGAGTTCCTGCTGCTTAATGTGTGACCGACGCCAAGGGGCGTCTAATGTGCGGCCGACGCCAAGGGGCGTCTAATGTGCGGCCGACGCCAAGGGGCGTCTAATGTGTGACCGGGACCGGGGCGGGTGACGCCGCCCCGTCCAGGTTGAAATAGGGCAGCATCAGGTCCTCGACCGTGTACAGGCCACTGCCCTGGCGCGGCATGTTGTCGATGACGAACAGGATGCCGCTGCCGAACGCCTCGCGCGAGATGGATTCGTGCTTCAGCCGCACGGTCTGGTGCGGAAAGCCGAACAGGATTTCGTGCACGCCGACGATGCCGCCCGCCCGCACGGTCTTGATGGAGTCTTCGGGGAGGCCCAGGGTGCTGGCGATGACCTTGGCGGTGCCCGAGACTTCGGGCTTGGCGCGGAAATGTTCCTCGACGATCTCGATGTCGGCGCGCGGTGCGATGCTTTGCAGCACCTTGGCCGCCACCATCAGGAAGTTGACGCCCAGCGTGATGTTGGGCGAGTGCAGCACCCGCGTGCGCTTCGCCAGCCGCCGCAGCAGCGCCAAGGTGTCGTCGGAATAGCATGACACCGCGCTGACGATGGCGATGCCGCGTCGTGCCGCCTCGGCGCCGTAATACTGGATGCCCTCGGCGCCCGAGAAATCCACGATCACATCCACCGGATAGCGGTCCAGCAATTCGGCGGCTTCCATGTCGCGCACCGAGTGGATGGCGCCGGGCTCGTCGGAATCGATACCGAGGATTTCCGGCACCGTCAGGTCGCGGCGGCCACGGGATTTGCGCATGACCCATTGCAGATTGGTCTTGCGCGATTGCAGCAGCACGGACGACACCGCGCGGCCGGTTCGGCCGAAGCCCATCAGTCCAACTTTCATCCGTCTGCCTCGCTGTTTGGTGGGGAAGGGATGAATCGAATCTATCGATCAGACTGATTTGAAAAGTCGATTGTGGCGACAATGTGGCAGAGGGCGCGGCAGTGATTTTCATGTGCTTTTTTTTATGAAAAAAACTGTGCGCGGCCGGGGGTGTCCGCCCTCATCGGAACCTGTGATCAAGTTATTGTTTTTGTTTTAGAAAGTGTCGTTCTCCCCCCATCCCTTGCCCCCTGTTCCGGCCCAGGTCGGGCAGGGGGGGCGGCATGGCTTTCGGCAGGGGGGCGAGTCGTTGTTGACACGGTCCCCCCAAGGCGGCATACCGGCGCTTGGTCGGGAGGCTGGGAGGCTCCCCGAGACCGTTCCATCCCATGAATCGCACGGGGGACGCCCATGATCGCTCGCCTGACCCGTTTCGCCGCCGTCGCCGTCATCGGCCTGGCGGCCTCGGCTGCTTACGCCGAGGACAAGGTGCTGAACGTCTACAACTGGTCCGACTACATCGCCAAGGACACGCTGGAGAAGTTCACCAAGGAGACCGGCATCAAGGTCAAGTACGACACCTACGGTGACAACGAGGTGCTGGACACCAAGCTGATGGCCGGCAAGTCGGGCTATGACGTGGTGTTCCCGTCGGCGTCGCCGTTCTTCGCCCAGCAGGTCAAGGCGGGCATCTTCCAGAAGCTGGATCTCAGCAAGATCCCCAACGCCGCCGGCGTGGACAAGGACGTGCTGGCGCAGCTGGCCAAGGTCGATCCGGGCAACGCTTACGGTCTGCCCTACATGATGGCCGCCACCGGCATCGCCTACAACATCGACAAGATCAAGAAGATCGACCCCAACGCGCCGGTCGATTCGTGGAAGATCCTGCTCGATCCGGCCGAAGTCGCCAAGTACAAGGGCTGCGGCGTCACCATGCTCGACACCCCGACCGAGGCGGTTCCGGCGTGGTTGGCCTATAAGGGCAAGGACCCGCACTCCCAGACCTCCGACAGCCTGAAGGAAGCCATGGACGGCCTGATGCCGGTCCGGCCCTCGCTGCGTTACGTCAACTCGGAAAAGTACCGCGCCGACCTGGCCAACGGCGATATCTGCCTGGCGCACGGCTATGTGGGTGATCTGGTGCAGTCGCGGACCCGCGCCAAGGAAGCCAAGAAGCCGCAGAACATCGGCATCTCGATTCCCAAGGAAGGCGCCATCGTCAACATCGACATGATGGCCATCCCCGCCGACGCACCGCATCCGGCCGAGGCGCTGGCCTTCATCAATTTCATCCTGCGTCCGGACATCGTGGCCGGGATCAGCAACGAAGTGGGTTACGCCAACGCCGTTCCGGCCTCGGCCGCCCATCTCGACCCGGCCATCAAGTCCGACCCGGTGATCTATCCCTCCGCCGAGGTCAAGGCCAAGCTGTTCACCGCCGCTCCGCCGGCTCCCAAGGATTATGACCGCGCCCGTGCCCGTGCCTGGGCCAAGTTCCGCGCGGCCAAGTAAGAAGGTAGGATTCCGACATTGGCGATCGTCGTTCGTTCGACCCGCGAGGCCGAGGACAAGGCGGGCAAGCCGTCTGCCATCCGCATCGAGGGTGTGAAGAAGCAATTCGGTGACGCGACGGCGGTCGCCGGGGTCGATCTGGTCATCGAGGAGGGAGAGTTCTTCTCCCTCCTCGGTCCTTCCGGCTGCGGCAAGACCACGCTTTTGCGCATGCTGGCGGGATTCGAGACACCGACCGACGGACGTATCCTCATCGCCGGTGAGGACATGACCGGGGTGCCGCCCTACGAGCGCCCGGTCAACATGATGTTCCAATCCTACGCCCTGTTCCCGCATATGAGCGTCGAGGACAACATCGCCTTCGGCCTCAAGCAGGACGGCGTGCCCAAGGCCGAGATCAAGACCCGCGTCGCCGAGGCGCTGGACCTGGTCCGCATGGGCAAGTTCGCCAAGCGCAAACCGCATCAGATGTCCGGCGGTCAGCGCCAGCGCGTCGCCCTGGCCCGCTGTCTGGTCAAGCGCCCCAAGGTGGTGCTGCTGGACGAACCGCTGAGCGCGCTGGACAAAAAGCTGCGCGAGCAGACCCAGTTCGAGCTGGTCAACATTCAGGAAAGCGTCGGCATCACCTTCGTCATGGTCACCCATGACCAGGAAGAGGCCATGACCATGTCCACCCGCATCGCGGTGATGGATGCGGGCCGCATCCTGCAAGTCGGCCGCCCGCACGAGATTTACGAATATCCCGCCGACCGCATGGTCGCCGACTTCATCGGCACCGCCAATTTCTTCGACGGCGTGGTGGACAAAACCGAGGACGGCCTGTGCTTCCGTGCCAACGGCATCGAGGTGCCGCTGGCCATCGAGGGCGATCTGGCGGCGGGCACCGTGGCCTCCATCATGGTGCGCCCGGAAAAGATTATCATGAGCCGCGACGCCCAACCCGGCGCGTTCAACCAACTGCGCGGCAAGGTGGTGGAAATCGCCTATCTGGGCGACGTCTCCATCTACCATGTCAGGATGGCCAACGGTGCCACCGTGCTGGCGACCAGCGCCAATTTGCGCCATTCCGCCGAACCGGCGGTGACCTGGAACGACGAAGTGGTGCTGTCCTGGCATCCCGGCAACGCGGTGGTGTTGCCGTGAGGGTGGAGCGCTGGCGCCAGTCCTGGGGCCGCCGTGCGGTGCTGGGCGTGCCCTTCGTCTGGCTGCTGGTCTTCTTCCTGGTGCCGCTGCTGATCGTCGCCAAGATTTCCATCTCGGAAATCCGCGTCGGCGTGCCGCCCTACGAACCGCTGCTGGAATTCGCCGACGGCGCCTTCGTCGGCCTGCGCGCCACCGTCACCAATTTCGTCCTGCTGTTCGAGGACAGCCTGTATGTGGGCGCCTATTTCCAGTCGCTGACCATCGCGGCGTTGTCCACGCTGATGTGCCTGCTGATCGGCTATCCCATGGCGCTGGCCATCGCGCGGGCGGCGCCCAACCGGCGCCCGCCGCTGCTGCTGCTGATCATCCTGCCGTTCTGGACGTCGTTCCTGATCCGCGTCTATGCCTGGATGGGCATCCTCAAGGAAGAGGGGCTGCTGAACGGGTTGCTGATGTGGCTGGGGGTGATCTCCGAGCCGCTGGTGATCCTGAACACCACGGCGGCGGTCTATGTGGGCATTGTCTATTCCTATCTGCCGTTCATGGTGCTGCCGCTGTACGCCACCTTGGAAAAGCTGGACCCGTCGCTGCTGGAGGCGGCGGCAGATTTGGGCGCGCGTCCCATTCGCGCCTTCTGGTCGGTGACGCTGCCGCTGTCGCTGCCGGGCATCGTGTCGGGCTCGTTGCTGGTGTTCGTCCCGGCGGTGGGTGAATACGTCATCCCCGATCTGTTGGGCGGCGGTGACACCCAGATGCTGGGCAAGGCGCTGTGGGACATGTTCGCCCTGAACCGCGACTGGCCGTCGGCGGCGGCGCTGGCGGTGGCCATGCTGGCGGCGCTGGCGGTGCCGATCGCCCTGTTCCAGCATTGGCAATCCAAGCTGGACAATCCGGAGGGCCAGGAATGAGGCGTTCCGTCTTCCTGATGTCGTGCCTGAGCTTTGGTTACGCCTTTCTGTATCTGCCCATCGCGTTGCTGGTGGTGTGGTCGTTCAACGGCTCGCGCATGGTCAATGTGTGGGGCGGCTTCTCGACCAAATGGTATGGCGAGCTGACCCGCAACGAGGCGTTCCTCAATGCCGCCTGGCTGTCGCTGAAGATCGCCGCCACCAGCGCCAGCGCCTCTCTGGTGCTGGGCACCCTGGCCGCCGTGGTGCTGGTGCGCTTCGGCAAGTTCCGCGGGCGGCTGCTGTTCAACGGCCTGATCGCCGCGCCGCTGGTGATGCCCGAGATCATCCTGGGCCTTGCCATGCTGCTGCTGTTCGTGGCGCTGGAACAACTGACCGGCTGGCCCGACGGGCGCGGTTTCTCGACCATCGCCATCACCCACACTACGGTCGGCATGGCCTATGCCACGGTGGTGATCCGCTCGCGTCTGGCGCAGATGGATGAAAGCCTGGAAGAGGCGGCGCTGGATCTGGGCGCGCGGCCGCTCAAGGTGTTCCTGGTCATCACCCTGCCGGTGATTTCTCCGGCCCTGGCGGCGGCGTGGCTGCTGGCCTTCACCCTGTCTCTGGACGACATCGTCGCCACCCAGTTCGTGTCCGGTCCGGGCGCCACCACCCTGCCCATCGAGGTCTATTCCTCGGTACGTCTGGGCGTGTCGCCGCAGATCAACGCGCTGGGCACCATCATCGTCGCCGTGGTGGCGGTGATTATCCTGGCGGCGTGGCGTCTCAGCCTGAGCAAGAAGCCAAACTAGGGACCTGCATCCGGTAGGCGGCGAAGGCGCGGCCGCATTGGTCGCGCCAGAACGCCGTTTCGTCCTCGCCCTCCTCCAGGCAACCCAACTCGCGGGCCAGGGTGTAGAACAGGCCGTTGGGACGGCCCGAGGTTTTTTGCACCACCAGCGCGGAAATCAGGAAGCCTTGGCTGCCCAGGCTGTCGCGCGACAGATCGGACAGAATGGTGCCGATCTCGGCGCGGTGGCGTGGGTTGCTGGGCACCATTCCCGCAGGCGCCATCACCTCGCCATAGGTCAGCAGACAGCCTTCGGCGGCGGCCTGGACGATGGCCGCCAGAACCCGCATGCGGCGGTCGCGCTGGTGGCTGTCCCGTTCCTCGGCCTGGGCGAACAGGGTGTGCGGGCTGACGCCGCGCCACGTCTTGTTGTCGCCGCGCACCACGATGCCTTCCAGCCGTCCGCTCTTGATCTGTTCGGACACCGCCGAGCGGCTGATGCCCTTCCATTCCGCCACCATCCCCAGGGGGATCATGGCCAGTGCCGGGTCCTTGCTCAGGGCCTCCAGATAGGCCGTCACCGATTTGAACAGCATATCGGCCTCCCCCCTTTGAATGGTCATATGAAGATTATAAACAGATAACCATCCTGAAAGTATGAAAGAGGGTGGGGTGATGGAGCGGAAGGGTTGCGTCTGCCGCACGGCTGCTCTTGGGTGTCTCCATGAAAAGAGGTACAAATCATGGGAATGAACAAGTAGGGGGTGTGGCGTGGCTGACATCGACTCCATTCTGGATGGTATCCTGGCCCGCGAAGGCGGGTACGTGAACAATGCCGCCGATCGCGGCGGCCCCACCAATTACGGCATCACCCAGGCGACGCTGTCGGCCTGGCTGGGCCGCCCGGCCAGCGTCGAGGAGGTGCAGGCGCTGGACGCCGCCACCGCCAAGGCCATTTACACCAAGACCTACTACACCGGTCCGCACCTGGATCAATTGCCCGACCTGATCCAGCCGGTGATGCTGGACGCGGCGGTGAATTCCGGCCCCGGCCATGCGGTCAAATGGCTGCAACAGGTGTTGAACGATAACGGCCATGGTCCGTTGACCGTGGATGGCGGCATCGGCCCGGCCACCGTTGCCGCTGCCAATGCCGCCGCTGCCGCCATGGGTACCGGCCTCAACCGCGCTTTGATCGAGATGCGGCGGACCTTCCTGCAACAGCTGGCGGTCAACGATTCCAGCCAGCAGCAATTCGAGCAGGGCTGGATGAACCGTTGCGACGAGTTGGAAGCGCAATATTGCTGAGGAGCAGGGGTGCATGCCGCCCCTTGCCCTTTTTACGTCCTCAAAGGTAGGATGATTGGAGGTCCTACCAAGAGGTGCCCATGGAACCCGTTGTCATCGAGCGGCGGTCGCTGGCCGAACAGGCCGCCGAGGCCTTGCGCGGCGCCATTGCCGCCGGGGATTGGCCGGTGGGCGGCCGCATCCCGCCCGAGGCCGAGCTGGTGCGGCAATTGGGCATCAGCCGCAATACGCTGCGCGAGGCGGTGCGGTCGCTGGCCCATGCAGGCATGCTGGAGGTGCGCCAGGGTGACGGCACCTATGTGCGGGCGACCACCGATGGCGGCGAGACCCTGCGCAAGATTGGCCGGGCCTCGTTGCGCGACCGCATCGAGGTGCGCTGCGCGCTGGAGGAAGTGGCGGCGCGGCTGGCGGCGCAACGGCGGTCCGAGGCCGATGTGGCCGAGTTGCGGGCGACCCGCGACCGCTGCGAAGGGCTGATCGCCGCCGGTCATGTAGATGAGTATATCACCCACGATTTCGCCTTCCATCGCGCCATCGTGGCGGCGTCGGGCAACCTGGCGCTGGAGGAATTGTACCTGTATTTCGCCACCGCCATTCGCACCAGCATCCGCCACAGCATTGGCGATGCCGATCTGCCCGAACCCAGCGGCGCCGGGCACCGGGTGGTGCTGGAGGCTATCGCGGACGGCGACGCCGACGCGGCGGCGGCGGCGGTGCGCGACCTGTTCGGGCCGCTTTTGGCCACCCTGGACGATCTGCTGGTGACGCCATGACCGCGCCGCGCGACGAACTGGCCGAGGACTTGCTGATCGACGCCGAGGAGGCGTCGCCGCAACCCGCTGCCGCCCTGCCGCATGTGCCGCGCTGGCTGCTGGCCGTCGCCATGTTGGTGGTGGCCTGCAATCTGCGGCCGCCGCTGACCAGTGTCGGCCCGGTACTGAACGAAATCCGCGCCGACCATGCCGGGCTGGGCGGGCTGATCGGTCTGCTGACCATGTTGCCGGTGCTGTGCATGGGGCTGGCCGGGCCGCTGGCCCCCGGTCTGGCCCGGCGCTGGGGTGCCGAGCGGGTGGTGCTGGCCTGGATGGGCGTGCTGATCGCCGGTCTGGCCCTGCGCGCCCTGGGCGCCGCCCCGGCGTTGTTCGCCGGAACCGCCATCGTCGGCGCCGCTATCGGTGTCATCGGCGTGCTGCTGCCGGGGCTGGTGAAGCGTGATTTCCGCGATCACGGCACCCTGATGACCGGCCTGTTCACCATGTGCCTGTGCTGGGGCGCCGCCTTTTCCGCCGGGGTGATGGTGCCGCTGACCCGCTTCCTGGACGGGGCGTGGCCGTTGGCCCTGGGCGCTTGGGCGATCCCCGCTGTGTGCGCCGCCTTGGTGTGGGCACCCATGCTGCCCCGCCGCGGTGGCACGGTGGCGGCTCCGCCGCCGCCGGTGCGCGGATTGTGGCGCAGCGCGCTGGCGTGGCAGGTCACGCTGTTCATGGGCCTGCAATCGTCGCTGGCTTATGCGGTGTTCGGCTGGCTGGCGCCCATCCTGCGGGATCGCGGTCTGGATGCCGCCACCGCCGGATGGCTGGTGTCGTTCTCGGTGGTGGTGCAATTGCCCGCCGCCCTGGTGGCGCCCATCCTGGCGGGCCGCGCCCGTGACCAACGTCTGGCGGTCGCCGTGGCCGTGGCCTGCACCCTGTCCGGTCTGTTGGGCTGCCTGTACGCGCCGGTGGACGGTTGGCTGGTGTGGCTGTGGGCGGCGGTGCTGGGTGCCGGGCAGGGCGCATCGTTCTCGGTGGCGGTGGCGTTGATCGTGTTGCGGTCGCGCGACGGCCATGTGGCGGCGCAATTGTCCAGCATGGCGCAAAGCGTCGGCTATACCCTGGCAGCCTTCTGTCCCATGGCGTTGGGGCTATTGCGTGAGGCCGCCGGGTCGTGGCGGCCCGCCGGTCCGCTGTTCATCATCGTTGCCGTGCTGGCCCTGCTGTTCGGCCTGGGCGCCGGACGCAAGCTGACCCTGTCGGGAGAGGAGTAATCCCATGTCCGCCGCTTCCGCCCGCGCCTCGCTGGCGTTCTCGTGCCTGGGGCATCTGTACGCCCATGTGTTCGAGCCGATCTTCTATATCGCCGCCCTGGTGCTGCCGGGGCAGCTTGGCCTGCCTTACGAGGAGGTGTTGGCGCTGGTGATCGCGGGCAAGCTGCTGTACGGCGTGCTGGCCCCGGCCGCCGGATGGCTGGGCGACCGTTGGAGCACGGTGGGCATGATGGCGGTGTTCTTCCTGGGCCTCGGCGGCTCGGCCCTGTCCATGGCGGTGGTCGAGGGACCGTGGGGCGTGGCGGTGGTGCTGGGCCTGATGGGAGTGTTCGGTTCCATCTATCACCCGGTCGGCATCGCCTGGCTGATCCGCAACGCGGTGGACAAGGGCAAGGCCATCGGCCTCAACGGCGTGTTCGGCGGCATCGGCCCCGGCGTGGCATCGCTGGCGGCGGGCGCGTTGATCGCCGGGTTCGGCTGGCGCGCCGCCTTCGTGGTGCCGGGATTGGTGGTGCTGCTGACCGGAGTGGTCTTCCTGCTGTATCTGTCCAAGGGCTGGGTGGTCGAGGCCAAGACCGACCGTGCCCCCCAGGCCGACCCGTCCAAGGGCGACACAATGCGCGCCGGTATCGTGCTGTCGGTCACCATGCTGTTTGCCGGGTTGATCTATCAGGCGACGCAGCCGTCGCTGCCCAAGCTGTTCGAGGAGCGGCTGGGCGACGGCATGGGCGTCACCGACGCCGCCCTGGCGGTGACCGTGGTCTATCTGGTGGCGGGCGTCACCCAGATCATTGCCGGGCATCTGGCCGACCGCTACCCGCCCAAGCGTATCTATGTGCTGGCGGCACTGGTGCAGGCGCCGTTGCTGGCGCTGCTGTCGCAGGTCTCGGGCTGGTCCATGGTGGGTGTCGCCCTGCTGGCGGTGGCGGGCAACATGGGTGCGATCCCGGCCGAGAACGTGCTGTTGGCAAAATACACCCCGGCCCGCTGGCGCGGTACGGCCTTCGGGCTGAAATTCGTGTTGTCGTTCGGGGTGTCGGGACTGGCGGTGCCGCTGGTGTCGGTGCTGCGCGGCCATACCGGCGGCTTCGGCCTGCTGTTCGGTCTGCTGGCCGGTGCTGCGCTGGTGGTGGCGCTGGCGGCGTCGCTGCTGCCTGGGCAAGAAGGTGGCGAGGACGCTGAGGGGGCCACCGCGGCGTCCTCGCCGACCCCCGCGCCAGGGAGCGCGGGGGGATAAGAGCGGAGGGTCAAACCGCTCGGGTTTTAGGAACCAGTTTGGCCTCGGCGGCGCGCACCATGGTCTTCAGCTTGGCCAGGGCGGCCGCCTCGATCTGGCGGACACGCTCGCGGCTGATGTTGTAGCGCTGGGCCAGATCCTCCAGGCGCAGCGGGGTTTCGCGCAGGGTGCGCTGGGCGACGATGTCGCGCTCGCGTTCGGACAATTCGCCCCAGGCGGATTTCAGCAGTTCGCGCCGGTACATCAATTCCTGGTGCTCGCCCAGGATTTCCTCGGCGTCGGGACGGTCGTCCATCAGCAGCTCGCCATAGGGCGTGCCGCTTTCGCCGACCGGCGCGTCCAGCGAGCGCGGCGACTGGGTCAGCAGGCGCTCCATCTCGGCGACGCGGGTGTCGCGCACGCCCAGTTCCTCGGCCACCTGCCGGGTTTCGGCCTGACTGAGCGAGCCGCCCTCGGGGCCGGTCAGCCGCGACTTGAGGCCGCGCAGCTTGAAGAACAGCTTCTTGCGTTCCGCCGACAGGCCGAAATTCACCGGGGTCGAGAAGCGCAGGACGTATTCGAACATGGCGGCGCGCACCCACCACTGGGCGTAGGTGGAAAAACGCAGGTTGCGTTCCGGTTCGAAGCCTTCCAGGGCGCGGACCAGCCCCAAATTGCCCTCGGCCACCAGATCGGACGTGGGCAGGCCATAGCCCTTGAACTGACCGGCGGTCTTGATCACCAGGCGCAGGTGGGCGGCGATCAGGCGGTCGCGGGCGGCGACGTCGCCGTCCTGGCGCCAGCGCCGGATCAGTTCGGCCTCGTCCTCGCCGCTCAGCAACGGCGTCTCGCGGGCGGTGCGGAAATAGGCACCGGCGGGGTCGTCGGACGGGAAGCGGGGGGTCGACATCGGTCGTCTCCGGGGTGGTGTTCGTTCTGATGTTGAAAATAGGTTGCGCTTGCTGATAACGCCAATCGAAGGTTCTTGTTCAAATGATAGGAAATAGCTATCAATAGCCCATGACCACCCTGCGCCAATTGCAATGCCTGATCGCCGTGGCCGACCTGCTGCACTTCCGCAAGGCGGCCGAGCGGCTGAATTTGTCGCAACCGGCGCTGTCGGCGCAGGTGGCGCAGCTCGAGGAGCATCTGGGCGTGCTGCTGCTGGAGCGCACCCGGCGCAAGGTGCTGTTGACCCCGACCGGGCGCGAGGTGGCCGAGCGGGCGCGGGCCATCCTGCGTGACGTGGCCGATCTGGAGGCGGCGGCCCACAGCGCCCAGGCACCGCTGTCGGGCACGTTGCGCCTGGGGGTGTTGCGCACCCTGGGGCCGTATCTGCTGCCGCACATGCTGGGGGCCATGCGCGAGAGCTATCCCGACCTGAAACTGTATTTGCGCGAGGAACCGCGCGCCCAGTTGCTGGCCGATCTGGCACGCGGTGACCTGGACATGGTGCTGCTGCACCACGCCCCCCATGACGATCCTCACCTCAGCGTCACGCCGCTGTTCCGCGAGCCGCTGTGGGCGGTGTTGCCGCTGGGGCATAAGCTGACCGCCAAGGAGAGTCTGGCGCCTGCCGATCTGGCGGGGGAAAAGCTGATCCTGCTGGAACTGGGCGACGGCCTGCGCGATCCTGGTCTGGCGTTGTGCCGGGCGGTGGGGGCGGCGGAACATCCCGATTTCAGAGCCACCTCGCTGGACGCCTTGCGCCAGATGGTGGCGACCGGTCTCGGCTGCACCTTGTTGCCCGGCCTGTATGTGGAGGCCGAGGCCCTGGCCGACCGCCAGATCGCGGTGCGGCCGCTGACCGTGCCGCCAACCCGCGCCATCGACCTCGTCTGGCGGCGGACCACGTCGCGCGCCGGGGAATTCCGGCTGTTCTGCCAATTGGTGCAGGACAACCTGCCCCAGGCGGTGTTCACGCCCTAGGCCGAACGCACCCCGGCCACGAAACTCTGCACCTGCTGGTCCAACTGGCTGAATTCGGCCATCAGCTTGCCGGTGGCGTCGCGCAATTGGCTGCTGCGTTGGGCGGCGTCCTCGACCACGTCGCCGACGCCGTGGATGTTGGTGGCGACGATCTGGGTGCCGTTGGCGGCCAGATTGACGTTCTGCGAAATCTCGCGGGTGGCGGCGCCCTGTTCCTCGATGGCACTGGCGATGCCCGCCGCCAGTTCCTGGGATTGCAGGGCGATGCGGGCGATGGCGCGGATTTCATTGACTGCCAGCGAACTGGCATGCTGGGTGGCCTCGATCTGGGCGGTGATCTCGCTGGTCGCCCGTGCCGTCTGATTGGCGAGGCTTTTCACTTCGTTGGCGACCACGGCAAAGCCTTTTCCGGCCTCTCCGGCGCGGGCCGCCTCGATGGTGGCATTTAGCGCCAGCAGGTTGGTCTGTCCGGCGATATCGTTGATCAGACCGACGATGGCGCCGACCGCTTCCGCCTGACGGGCCAGATTCTCGATGGTCTCGCGGGCCTTCTCGGCGCCGTCGGCGGTCTGGGTGGCGATGTCGGCGCTTTGGGTGACACGCTGGGCGATCTCGTCGATGGAGGCCGACAATTCCTCGGTGGCGGCGGCGACGGTCTGTACGCTGGCGGTGGTTTCGTCGGTGGCGCGGACCACGGTTTCGCTGCTCTGGCGGGCGCTGTCCATGCCGTCGCTCATGCTCTGGCACAGGCTGCCCATATCGCGGGTCGAGGCCGAGGCGGCGCGCAGCAGCGACGACACGTTGGCCTCGAAATCCCCGGCCAGCCGTTCCAGCAGGGCGTGGCGGGATTGTTCGGCCTCCAGGCGGATACGCTCCTGCTCGGCCTGAAGGTGGGCGATCTCCTGGGCGTTGCGCTTGAACACCTCCAGCGCGGCGGCCATGGCGCCGATCTCGTCCTGGCGGTCCAGGCCGGGGATGGCGGCGTCCAGGCGGCCGTCGCTCAACGCCGTCATGGCGCGGGTCATCTGTTGGATGGGTCGGGCCACCAGACGCAGGATCAGCAGGCCCAGCAGCGGCAGAACCACCGCCAGCGTCACCACCACCGCCGCCGTCAGCACGGTGGTCAGGGTGCGCAGCGGTGCCATGACCTTGGCGCGGTCCATGGACACGCCCACATACCACTTGGCCGCCGACAATCCTTCAATGGGGTGGAAGCGGATGATGCTGGTGCCGTCATCCACCTCGCCCGGACCGGGGCGCAGGCCGAATGGCTTCAGCACCAGCGACTGGTCGGGGTGGACCAGCACCGTACCCTCGGAATCCACCAGGAACACGAAACCCTTGCCGCCCAGTTCCAGCGAGCCCAGGAATTTTTGCAAGGTGTCCAGCGGCAGATCGGTGCCGACCACGCCGCGCAGGGTGCCGCCCATGCGCACCGCGCGGACCACGCTGATCACCAGTTTCCTGGTGGTGGCGTCCACATAGGGCGGGGTCAGGGCGATGGCATCGCTCTTGGTGGCGACGGCATACCACGGCCGTTTGCGCGGGTCGTAGCCCTCGGGCATGGGCAGTTTGTTCGAAGTGGTGAAGGCGCCGTCGGCCTCGTGTCCGAAATAAACCTCGGAGAATGTGGAATTCAGCGCCTTGCGGTTGACCAGAATGTCGAGATCGGCGCTGGTGGCGGTGCGGGCCACGTCCTCGCTCAGCAGATCAACCGCCAGCAGGCGTCCTTCCAGCCATTTGGCGATGCCGTCGGCGGCCGACGTACCGGTGATCTTGACCTCGGCGGCGATTTCCTCCAGCAGGCTGGCGCGGGCGACCTGATAGACCCAGAAGCCGAGGACGCTGAAGGACAGGGCGATCAGGATTGCTGCCACCGCCAATATCTTGACGATGAAATGCTTGCGCTGGGTCACGTCGTTTTCCCCCCGAGGGAAAGGGTGCGACCCTTATTTTGCCATGTGTCTGATGGGGCTGTTTATGACAATGGGATGTTATTTGGTATAGGAAGGACAACTTTCGTTGGGCGTATTACCGGATCAGGCTTCCGGCAAAAGGTTGCGGTCGAACAGGCTGACCAGATCCTCGCCCGAAACCGGACGGCTGATCAGGTAGCCTTGAATCTCGTCGCAGCCGCGTTCACGCAGGAAGGTGGCCTGTTCCTCGGTTTCCACGCCTTCGGCCACCGCGCGCAGGCGCAGATTGTGGGCCAGATTGATGATGGTCGAGACGATCTCGGCGCCTTCGCCATCGACGATGCGGCCGTCCTCCAACAGATCGTGCACGAAAGACCGGTCGATCTTCAGTGCGTCGATGGGCATGCGCTTCAGATAGGACAGGCTGGAATAGCCGGTGCCGAAATCGTCGATGGAGATGTGGACGCCCATCTGGCGCAGTTCGCGCAGTACCTGCGCCACCTCGTCCACCCGTTGCATCAGCACCGATTCGGTCAGTTCCAGTTCCAGGTATTGCGGCGGCAATCCGCTCTCGCGCAGGGCCTCGGCCACCAGGGCAGGCACGTCGCCTTCGCGGAATTGCAGGGCCGAGACGTTGACGGCGATGCGCACCGGCGGCAGGCCCAGATCGTGCCAGCTTTTACACTGGCGGCAGGCGGCCTTCAGCACCCAGGTGCCGATATCGCCGATCAATCCCATGTTCTCGGCCAGCGGGATGAATTCCGTCGGGCTGATCAGGCCCATTTCCGGGTGGCGCCAGCGCACCAGCGCCTCGACGCCGGACAGGCGTCCCGACACCAGATCGACCTTGCCTTGGTAGACCAGGGTGAATTCGTTCCGCGACAGGGCATGGCGCAGCGAGCTTTCCATGGCCAGCCGTTCGAACGAACGGGCGTTCATGGACGGCGTGTAGAGCTGGTAGGCGTTGCGCCCCAGATCCTTGGCCCGGTACATGGCGGTGTCGGCGTTCTTGATCAGCTGTTCCACTGTCAGGCCGTCGTCGGGATAGACGGCGATGCCGATCGAGGTGGTGACGTACAGCTCGTGCTCATCGATGACGAACGGCGCCTTGACGTGGGCGATGACCCGTTCCGCCAGTTTGGCGGCGTCTTCCAGATGGTCCAGTTCCGGCAGCAGCACCACGAATTCGTCGCCGCCCAGCCGCGCCACCGTGTCGCCCTCGCGCACGCATTGGTTCAGGCGCCGCGAGGTTTCCACCAGCACCATGTCGCCGACGCCGTGGCCCAGGGTGTCGTTGATGCGCTTGAACAGGTCCAGGTCCAGGAACATGATCGCAAGGCGCTGGTCATGGCGATGGGCGTTGGCCACCGCCACTTGCAGGCGGTCGGTGAACAGCCGCCGGTTGGGCAGGCCGGTCAGCACGTCGAAATAGGCCAGGTTCTTGATGCGCTCCTCGGCCTTCTTGCGCTCGGTGATGTCGCTGAACACCGCCGCGTACTGGCTGACCTTGCCGTGGTCGTCGCGGATGACGTTGATGGTCAGCCATTCGGGGAAGACGTCGCCGTCCTTGCGCTTGTTCCACACCTCGCCCTGCCAGACGCCGTCACGGTCCAGCGCTTCCCACAGGCGGTGGTAGAAGGCGGCATCGTGGCGGCCGGATTTCAGGATGCTCGGGTTCTTGCCGAACGCGTCCTCGAACGAATAGCCGGTCAGTTGGCTGAACGCCGGATTGACGAATTCGATCAGGCCCTGGGCGTTGCAGATCATGATGCCGTCCAGCGACGCCTCGATGACCTTGCGCGCCAGATGCAGGTCCTTGCGCGAGCGCAGCAGCGCCTCGTCCCGTTCGCGCAGCGCTTCGTCCAGGCGCTGGACGTATTCGTATTGCAGGCTGGACAGGATGTCCGAGAACGACAGCAGGCCGCGCAGGGTACCCTCGGCGTCGCGCACGCCCACATGGCGGATGTGCCGCTCCTCCAGCAGGTTGCGGGCGGCCAGCAGGCTGTCTTCTTCCGAGATGCACAACAGCGGGCGGCTGGCGATGGCATCGACGCAATCGGGCAGGGAGCCGTCGGCGGCAATGACCCGGATCAGGTCGCGTTCGGTGACGATGCCCGGCTCGCCGCCATCGGCCGACAGCACCACGGCGGCGTCGCTTTGCGCGGCGCGCAACTGGGCAACCGCCTGTTTCAGCGGCGCGGCGCCGTCGATGGCGACCATGGGCCGCGCCAGCCCGGAACGCACGTTGCGCAGCACCAGGAAATGCTCGATGCCGTGGCGCAGGATGACGTCGGACTGGCTGACGATGCCGATGGGATGGCCCGCATCGTCCACCACCACGAAATGGCGGACGCGCTCCATCTGGAAGCGCAGGCCGGTGTCGCCGATCGAGGTCTTGTAATGGACGGTCTTGATGGGGTGGCTCATCACCTCGGCGATGGGGCGATGGAAATCCGCGGTGGCCTCGAAATCGATGGCCAGGGCGTCCCGCTCGGTCCAGATGCCGATGGGCTTGCCGTCCTCGACAACGATAATGGAGGAACAACGCAGCTCCGCCATCTTGCGGGCGGCATCAAGCACCGTGGTGTCGGGCGAGCAGCTGAGTATTTCGCGTTTGACAATTCGCTCGACGGCGTGATCCGAGCCCAAGATGGCTTTCCTCGAAGACAGTACCTGCACTGTATAGTTTCTTTCGCTTTCCGCTCCGATGCAACCACCCTGTTGACCACTTGCGCACAGTTTCGACGCATGGGGGGACGTGCAACTATTTTCCTTTGGTTGCGATTATTGCATTGCAACACTCCTTTTTGGGGTGTCTATGTGTAGTTTCCACTGCCTGCGGGGGGTGGAGAAGGTGACGGGGGTCGGCTACAGTGCCAGGCGGGGCACGGGACAGGCGGAAGGTGGACAGGATGGGCGACGGTGGCAAGGCGGCCACGGAAGTGGTGGACGAACTTCGGCAGGAATTCGTCGATGAGGCCGTCGAGACCCTGCAAGACCTTGATGTGTTGCTGGATTCCGGCCGCCATGGTCATGCCGCCGAGGCCGAGGTGGTCGATGGCTTCCGCCGCGCCGCCGTGCGTCTGCGCGGGCCTGCTGGCAATTTCGGCATGCGTGCGCTGGCGACCGTGTGCCATCGCCTGGACGGTTACCTGACCCATGCCCCGGCGGCGTTGCCGCCCCGGGTGTGGGATGATTTGCAGGGTTATCTGGACCTGATGCTGTCTCTGGCCGAGGGCCGCGATGGTGCCGAGGTCGAGGCCGCCGCCCTGGTGCGCGCGCTGCCCGCCCGGTTGGGTTTCGAATTGGGCGACATCCAGGTGCGCAGCGTCGAGGTGTTGCTGGTAATGCCGCATGGCGCCCAGACCCGCTATGTGGAGCGCGAGCTGCAGCAATGCGGCTATCGCGTCTCGCTGCTGGAAGACACCATCGAGGCCTTTGCCCATGTGGTGGAATCCAAGCCCGATCTGATCGTGCTGTCGGCGTTGATGCCCCATCTGGACGGCATCGATCTGGCCATCGGCCTGGCGGCCATGCCCAGCACCCGCAACACTCCCATCGCCGTTATCACCTCGCTGGAGCCCGATGACGAGCGGCTGTCGCTGCTGCCCAAGAGAATTCCGGTGGTGCACAAGGGCGCCACCTTCGGTGACGATTTGTTCAAGGCTTTGGACAGCCTGTTCCTGATTTAGCAGGCTGCGGAAAAAGGTGCGTCATTCCCGCGAAAGCGGGAATCTATGTGTCCGCATTCCAGATATTGCGGTGAAGTCAGTATCTTTCCCCAACATGGACCCCCGCCTTCGCGGGGGTGACGGGAAAAATGGGCTGCTCGAGAGTTTTCCGCAGCCTGTTAGATACCCGCGCCCGCCTCGATCAGGCCGGTCTGGCGCTCCACTTCCTTCAACAGGGCGTGCAGGCTTTTGTCCACATAGCCGTCGGCTTCCAACTGGCGGACGGTGTTGATCAGGTAATCGCGGTTCAGGCCGGTGCAGCCCTGGGCGTCCATGATGATGGCCGCCTGCTGCTCCAGCGGCAGCACACCCGCGTATTGCCGGTGCTCGCGGTCGGCGACGAAGGTGTAAGCCGGGACTGAATTGCCGTCGTCCAGGCAGACGTTCAAGGTGCGGGCGATATAGGCATAGCCCACCAATTCCCGTTCGTTCAGGTATTGCACCGTGGTTTCCGTCTGGGCGGCGGGCACACGGAAGGCCAGTCCCCGGCACGATCCGCCACGATCCAGGCCCAGCACCAATCCGGGATTGGCCGGGGTGCCGCGGTAATGCAGGGAATACAGGCAGAAGGACCGGTGCCAGCCCTTGAGCAGGGCGGGGCGCGCCTCGGCGAACTCGAAGCCCGGCCGCCACATCAGCGAGCCGTAGCCGAAAACCCAAAGATCGGAATCACACATGGACATGGGGCGGCACAATGACCGAGAAGCCTGAGGGTCACCAGGGCTTTTATTGCAAGGCTCCGTACGCCGCCAGCACGGCGTCGCCCAACGGTCTTTCCAGTTCGGGCGGCAGCGCCACCGCCGGGCGCCACTGGCCGTCGCCGCCGCGATAGGTCGGCAGCTTGACCTGCAAGGTGGCGAAGCCGCGCGCCTTGCCCGACACCACCTGGATGCCGTCCAGGCGAAAGGCGATGCCCCCCACCTCGATCTCGGCCGAGGCTAGCGCCAGCAGGTGGGGGTGGTTGACGCGGGTGACGCTGTCGATGCGACAGGTCACCAGCGCCACCTCGGAGCCGCCCATGGGCACGACGTCAGTCTTCCCGCCCGGCGAACAGGGCGGCGACCGCCTGCTTCAGGCTGAAGATGGAGGTCTTGCCGGTCAGGCGCAGTACCGGCACGTCCAGGCCGATGGCGGCGTCGGCGCGGTCGGTGACCACCCAATCCACACCGGCGGTGCCGTCGGTGGGGGTGAAGCCGATGGAGGACAACTGGCCGCTGACCGAGGCGGTGTCGGGGGACAGCACCAAGCCGACCCGGGGATGGGCCGCAGCGATGGTTTCAATACGCTTCATGATGGTCCGTTTCTGTAAAGGGGGGGGGGGCATCCGGGCGGCGAAGAGGAGGGGCTCAGTCCTCGTCCATGCCGTCGTCTTCTGTGCTGTCGGCCTGGCGCACATGGGCGACCATTTCCGCCAGCATGCCGTTCACATGGTCATCCGCCGCGGCATAGAAAATCTGCCGCCCCACCCGCTCGGCCCGCACCAGCCGGGCGCCGCGCAACAGGCGCAGATGATGGCTGGTCAACGAGGCGGAAACTCCGGCCTCGGTGGCCACGTCGTTCACGCATTTCGGCTCGAACAGGCAGGCGAGCAGGATGCGCAAGCGGGTGGGATCACCCAAGAGCCGGAAGGTTTCGGTGATGACGGCGATCTGTTCTTCGTCGGAGGCCACGCGTCGCATGGGATATGTGTATATATGAATACTTGTTCAAATGTCAAGGCCATGACATCTTTGCCCGCGTCCGGGGCTGGAAATCCGCGCCCCGACACTATATAGACAATTCCTCGCATCCCGCGCGGGCGGGTTGCCCACCATAAGACGTTTCGAGGACTCGATGGCCGCAGAGTGGACGCCGGATAGCTGGCGCTCTAAACCGATCGTTCAGGTTCCCACCTACCCCGACCAGGCCAAGCTGGCCGAGGCCGAGGCGACCCTGTCCAAGTATCCGCCGCTGGTGTTCGCCGGCGAGGCCCGCCGCCTGAAGACGGCGCTGGCCGACGTGGCGGAGGGCCGGGCGTTTCTGCTGCAGGGCGGTGATTGCGCCGAGAGCTTCCTGGAATTTTCCGCCAACAACATCCGCGACACCTTCCGGGTGCTGTTGCAGATGGCGGTGGTGCTGACCTATGGCGCCGCCATGCCGGTGGTCAAGGTCGGCCGCATGGCGGGTCAGTTCGCCAAGCCGCGCTCGGCCGATACCGAGGTGATCGATGGTGTCGAGCTGCCCAGCTATCGTGGCGACATCATCAACGGCTCGGAATTCACCCCCGAGGCCCGTATCCCCGATCCCGAGCGCATGCTGCGCGCCTACAACCAGTCGGCCGCCTCGCTGAACCTGCTGCGTGCCTTCGCCCAGGGCGGTTATGCCGACCTGCACAAGGTGCACCAGTGGACGCTGGGCTGCGTCACCGGCTCGCTGCAAGGCAAGCTGTACGAGGATTTGTGTGCCCGCCTGTCCGAGACCCTGGCCTTCATGGAAGCCTGCGGCCTGACCAGCGACGCCACCCCGCAGATCCGCGAGACCGATTTCTTCACCTCGCACGAAGCCCTGCTGCTGCCCTATGAACAGGCGCTGACCCGCGTCGATTCCACCTCGGGCGACTGGTACGATTGCTCGGCCCACATGCTGTGGATCGGCGAGCGCACCCGCCAGCTGGATGCCGGTCACGTGGAATTCCTGCGCGGCGTCAAGAACCCCATCGGCTTCAAGGCCGGTCCGGGCATGTCCACCGACGACCTGCTGGGTCTGATCGACACCCTGAACCCCGAGAACGAGGCGGGCCGCATCACGATCATCACCCGCATGGGTGCCGAGAAGATCGAGGAAAAGCTGCCGAACCTGATCCGCGCCGTCGAGCGGGAGGGCCGCAAGGTGGTGTGGTCGTGCGATCCCATGCACGCCAACACCGTCAAGGCCGGTGCGTTCAAGACCCGCGAGTTCGACCGCATCCTGGCCGAAGTCCGGGCCTTCTTCGCCGTGCACAAGGCCGAGGGCACCCATGCCGGCGGCGTGCATTTCGAGATGACCGGTCAGGACGTGACCGAGTGCGTCGGCGGCACCCGCGCGGTGACCGAGGCGCGCCTGGGCGACCGTTACCACACCCATTGCGATCCCCGCCTCAACGCCAATCAGGCGCTTGAGCTGGCGTTCCTGATGGCTGACGCGCTCAAGGGCGAACGCGCCCTGGCCAAGAAGAAGGCTGCTTCCAGATGAATCCCACGGCCGACGATATCCCGCGCCTGACAGATCACTACTTCAAGCGCACCAGGGAAATCGTCGGCCGATACGGGGATGTGGAAGTCACCTATGCGGTGTTCATGCGCCGCCCCGTGCTGGCCGCCTGGCGGCTGGCGGCCGAATGGCTGGCGGCGACACAACAGGAAAAGGGGCGCACCGTCACGGTGTCGCCCCTTTTTGCTGAAGGTGCCTGGGTCGGCGCGGGCGAGCCCATGCTGCTGATCACCGGCTCGTTCGAGGCGCTGGTGGAATGCGAGACCCTGTTGCTGCAAAAGCTGGGTGCCGCCTGCGTCGCCGCCTACAACGCCTATCACATGTGCGTGGATTTGCCCGAGGTGGCCTTTCTGGCCATGGAGGCGCGCCATTGCGCGGGCGCCGAGATGCACGAGCTGATGGGCTATGCCGCCAGCGTCGGCTCCGAGGCGGCGCGGCGGGCGGTGGGGGCCAAGGGCTTCGTCGGCACCTCGACCGACGCGGCGGCGCCGTTCTTCGGCACCACGGGCGGCAAGGGCACCATGCCCCATGCCCTGATCGGCTATGCCGGGTCCACCCTGCGCGCCGCCGAGATGTTCGTGGAAACCTATCCCGACGACGATCTGATCCTGCTGCCCGATTTCTTCGGCCGCGAGATCACCGATACCCTGGAGGTGTGCCGCCGCTTCCCGGAACTGGCGGCGGCGGGGCGGCTGCATGTGCGCCTCGACACCCATGGCGGCCGTTTCCTGGAGGGGCTGGACCCTCAGACCTCGTATGCCGTGCTGGAACGCCACGTTCCCAAGGCCATTCGCGGCTACCGCACCGAGGCCGAGCAGAAGGGGCTGGTCGGCACCGGCGTATCGGCGGCGGCCATCTGGTATATGCGCGAGCAATTGGATGCGGCGGGGTTCCCCAAGGTGGGCATCGTCGGGTCCAGCGGCTTCGGCCCGGCCAAATGCCGCCTGATGGCCGAGGCCAGAGCACCGCTGAACGTGGTCGGCACCGGCTCGTTCCTGCCTGCCGATTGGGGTGAAACCTATGCGACAGCCGACATCATCACCTATGACGGCGAGCGACGGGTAAAGGTCGGGCGCGAGTTTCTGTGGAGTGCTTTGGACAATTTATGATCGAAAGGTTGTGCCCCCTCCTTCCTTTGGATAGGAAGCCAGCCTTTCACCCCAGAGTATAATTGGCGTGGCTCAGCCAGAAAGGGGGGCTCGCCATGGCCATGAAATCCGGTATTACCATCAAGCTCTTGTCCACCGCCGTTCTTGCTGCGGTGGGCTTCGTCGTTCTGGCCGCCGTGGCGCTGTCCCAGCTCTACGACACCATGTTGGAAGACCGTGTCGTCAAGGTGCGCAACCTGACCGAAGCGGCGCGCGGCGTCATGCAGGGATTTCATGATCGCGCCAAGGCGGGCGAATTCAGCCAGGACACCGCCAAAGTGATGGCGCGCGAAACCCTGCGCGGCATGCGTTACGACAAGGTCGAATACTTTTTCCTGTATTCGCCCGACGGCATCTGCCAGCTGCTGCCGCCCAAACCGCAACTTGAAGGCACCAGCCTGATCGACATGAAGGATGCGGACGGCGTCTATCTGATCCGCGAGTTGATCAACCGCGCCAAGGCGGGCGGCGGGCCGGTGTTCTACAAATTCCCGCGCCCGGGTTCCGAAATTGCTGAGCCCAAGGTGTCTTATGCCGCCCAGTTCGAGCCCTGGAATTGGATGGTGGGCACCGGCATCTATATCGATGACATCAACGCGGCGTTCCGGGCGGTCGCCATCAAGTTCGGCATGGTGTTCGCGGTGGTGCTGCTTGCCGCCGTCGCCCTGGTCACCGTGCTGTCGCGCCATATCGGCGGCGGTGTCATCCGGCTGGTGAAGGTCACCGAACGGTTGGCGTCGCGCGATTACACCGTGGATGTGCCGGAAACCAGCCGCCATGACGAAATCGGCCAGTTGGCCAAGGCGGTGGCGGTGCTGCGCGACGGCGCCGCCGAGGCCGAGGCCCTGCGGCATCGCCAGGAAAGTCTGAAGCAGGAAGCCGAGGCCGAACGCCGCTCGGGCCTGCTCAAGGTCGCCAACGGTTTCGAAGGCAGCGTCAAGCGGGTGGCCGACAACATCACCTCGGCCGCGTCGCAATTGGAGGATGCGGCACAAACCGTGTCGGGCGCGGTGGACACCGCTTCGAATCAGGCCAACTCGGTGGCCGCCGCCGCCGAACAAGCCTCGGCCAATGTGGCGACGGTGGCGACCGCCGCCGAGGAATTGTCGGCCTCCATTTCCGAGATCAGCCGTCAGGTGCAATCGTCCTCGTCCATTTCGGCCGAGGCGGTGACCGAGGCGCAGCGCACCAACGAACTGGTGGAAGGGCTGGCGCAGACCGCCACCCGTATCGGCGAAGTGGTCGGGCTGATCAACGACATCGCCTCGCAGACCAACCTGCTGGCCCTGAACGCCACCATCGAGGCGGCGCGGGCGGGCGAGGCGGGCAAGGGCTTCGCCGTGGTTGCCAACGAGGTCAAGTCGCTGGCGACCCAGACCTCGCGCGCCACCGAGGAAATCTCCAGCCAGATCGGCGCGGTGCAGGGCGCCACCCAGCAGGCGGTGAATGCCATCCGCGCCATCGTCACCACCATCACCCGCATCAACGAGATCGCCGGGGCCATCGCGGCGGCGGTCGAGGAACAGGGGGCCGCTACCCAGGAAATCGCCCGCAACGTCCAACAGGCGGCGGCGGGCACCGCCCAGGTCACGTCCTATCTGGGCGACCTGACCATGGCGGCATCGGAAGCGGGCAGTTCGGCGGGCGGCATGCTGACCGCCACCCAGGCCCTGGTGGCCGAGGCCCGCACCCTGCGGTCCGAGGTGGATGGCTTCCTGGCCGGTATCCGGGCCTGATCCTGATGGGGGGGGCGATAGGCGGGTTTCCCGCCTATCGCAGCGCCCGCAGCATCTGGGTCAGTTTGTCCACGCCGCGGAAGGCGGCGCCCAGTTCCACATGGGCTTCGCGCATGGTGCCCGCGTCGGGGCAGGGATGGCCGCCCAGGCGGTTGGCCTGGAGCATGCGCACCGCCGCCGCCAGGCTTTGTCCCTTGACGAAATCGGATACACGCTGCACGGCGGCGTAATGCACCGACACATGGGCCGCCAGCTTTTCCGGCAACAGATGGACGTTGCCCTGGACCGAGCGGAACCCGGCATCAATGCCCGATAGGGATGTGACCGAGGACACGAAAGAGACGCCTGCCTCGGCGTTGGGCGGCAGCGGCACCGCCTCGTAGGCCAGACGGCGGGTTTCCAGTTCGGTGGCCAGGGTGGCGGCGACGGCGCGGCGGCGGGCGCGGGTTTCACTGCGGCCCATCAGCAGCGCGGTCAGAATGCCGAACAGTGCCGCCAGGAACGCCCCCAGCAGCACCAGAATGCCCAGCGCCCACAGCGGTAGCGCGTCTGCGGCGGGGGGCGGCGGCGGTTCCGCTGCCATGGGCGGAACGGGGGACGGTTGCGGCGCGGCAACGGGGGCGGGCGGCGGCGGCGGTGCCGCCTGGACCGGGGCATGGGGCACCGGTTCGGGGGCGGCAGTGACGGGCGGCTGGGCAGGCGTTTCCGCTTCGGCCGGGCGCATCGGCTGGAAGCCGGGGGACGGTTCCTCCAGCAGCGGCTTGTCGGCCGGGGGCACCTGGGGGGCGGCTTCACGGGGGGCGGGCGGCAGCAGGTTGACAGGTGCCTGGCTGCCCTCGGCCACGGCCAAGGACGGAAGGGCCAGAACCAGAGCAGCGGCCAGCAGGGGGCGAAGCATGGGCGACAAACCTCGGATGACTATTATCTGGGGGATTCAACCATGTCTCGCGTCGGCGCGCCGCACAAATTTATGAAAATCTTATCCGCCTTGCGTCGCCACCGGCGCCCACAGCACGTCGTCCAGCCGATTGGCGCCGCACAGCAGCATGACCAGCCGGTCGAGGCCCAAGGCGATCCCGGCGGAATCGGGCATGCCCGCCGCCAGCGCCGCCAGGAAATCCTCGTCGATGGGATAGCGTTCGCCGTACAGCGCCTCTTTCAGATCCATGTCGGCCTGGAAGCGGCGGCGCTGTTCCGCTGTGTCGGTCAGCTCGCCGAAGGCGTTGCACAGTTCGACGCCGCAGCCATAGGCCTCGAACCGTTCCGCCACGCGCGGATCGGCGGGCGAGGGCCGGGCCAGCGCCGCCATGGACACCGGATAGGAATGCAGGATCACCGGCACGCCGAAACCCAGATGGGGCTCGATGCGGTCCAGCATGATCTTGAAGAAGATGTCGTCCCAGCGGTCGCTCTCGGACACCGAGATGTCCAGGCGTTTGGCCTCGGCGGCGATCAGGGCGCGATCGGGGTTCCACGGATCGGGGGCGGTGGCCAGCACGTCCATGTCGCAGTAATCGAAGAACGCCTCGGCCACCGACAGCCGCCGCCACGGCAGGAACGGATCGCAGATGCGGCCGTCATGCAGCATGTGGCTGGCGCCCGCGGCCTGGGCGCAAGCGCGCACCAGGGATTCGGTGTCGTCCATCAGTTGCGTGATGGTGCCGCCCGCCCGGTACCATTCCAGCATGGTGAATTCGGGATGGTGGGTATTCGAACGTTCGCCGTTGCGGAAGACGCGGGCGATCTGGTACAGCCGCTCCACCCCGGCCACCAGCAGCTTCTTCATGGTGAATTCGGGGCTGGTGTGCAGATACAGCGTTTCCGGCGGATTGCCCCAGGCATCGTCCAGCCGGGTGGCGAAGGCGCGCAGATGGGGTTCCAGGCCGGGGCTGACCTGAAGGCTGGGGGTTTCCACCTCGGCGAAGTCCCGTTCCGCGAAGAATCCGCGTACCGCCGTCATGATCCGCTGACGTTTCGCCAGATTGTCCCGGCGACCCGCGAAGATTTCGGGACGCCACCACTCTTTGCCTGCGCTCATAAATCCTCTATCCAATGCCCATGTCATCCGAACCAGAACCCATCCGCCGCCGTTCCCTGCGCACCCCGTCCGAGCTGATCGCCGCCGGACTGGCGCCCGCCGATTCCCGCGCCGTGCTGGACCGCATCGCCGACCGCACCGCCATCGCGCTCACTCCGGCGGTGGTGGAGATGATCGATCCCGCCGATCCCGCCGATCCGGTGGCGCGGCAGTTCGTGCCCGTGGCGGCCGAGCTGGAGACCGCGCCTGAGGAACGGGCCGATCCCATCGGCGACGAAGCCTACAGCCCGGTCAAGGGCATCGTCCACCGTTACCCGGACCGGGTGTTGCTGAAACCCATCATGGTCTGCCCGGTCTATTGCCGTTTCTGCTTCCGGCGCGAGGCGGTGGGCGACGCCGACGGCTCGTTGTCGGCAGCGGAACTGGACGAAGCCCTGGCCTATGTGGCGGGGCGGAAGCAGGTGCGCGAGATCGTGGTCACCGGCGGCGATCCGCTGATGCTGCCGCCCAACCGTCTGGCCGAGCTGGTGGGCCGTGTCGCCCGCATTCCCCATGTGGAGGTGCTGCGCTTCCACTCCCGTATTCCGGTGGCCGAGCCCGAGCGCATCACTCCGGTGCTGGCCGGTGCCCTGCGTCCGCCGTCGGAAAGCGAGTTGGCGGTGTGGGTGTCGGTGCACGTCAATCATGCGCGCGAACTGACCGCCACCGCCCGCCAGGGCCTGCGCCGTCTGGCCGAGGCCGGGTTGCCGCTGGTGTCGCAGACCGTGCTGCTCAAAGGCGTGAACGACAGCGCGGAGACGCTGGAGGAACTGTTCCGTGCCCTGGTGCGCAACCGGGTGCGGCCCTATTACCTGCATCATCCCGATCTGGCGCGCGGCACTGCCCATTTCCGCCTGACCATCCAGGAGGGCCAGGAGATCGTGCGCCAGTTGCGCGGCCGCCTGACCGGCATCGCCCAGCCAACCTATGTGCTGGATATCCCCGGCGGTGCGGGAAAGGTGCCGCTGACGCCGGAATTCTGGGATGCCGAGCGCGGTCAGGTGCGGGATTGGCAGGGGCGGCGGCACGTCTATCCGCCGAAATAGGTCCCGATTACGACGGACAGGCGGCGGGTTTGGCGGGCATGTTGTTCAGACCGGCGATGAACGGCCACCACGGGCTGGACGGCAGCTTGCAGTCGAAGAATTCCCGCTCCAGCCGCTTGTTCTCGGGCGTCGGCGGCAGCAATTGCTTGAGCAGGATGCGCGCCGCCTTGATGCGTCCGGCATAGATCATGTCCAGCGTGTCCTTGAACACCGCCGCCGTCGCTTCGGTTTCCGTATGGGGCTGGGTGCGTTCCTGCATCTGGTACAGCATGGTACCCGCCCGCATCAGCTTGGCCGACGGTACGTACTGCTTGCCGTCCCAATGCAGGATGACGCGCGGCAGCGGCGACGGCGCGCCGTTGCCCGGCCAGCCGATGAAGCTGATATCGGGCAGGCCGATCTCCAGCGCGGAATCGTTGTCGAACTGATTGAACAGGTCCACGTCCACCGGACCGGTGTCCAGCGACTGGATGACGCGCGGCTGCGACCCCAGCTCGACCATGTGGGTGGTGAAGCAGCAATGATCGCCGCCCGACCACGCGGTCAGCACCACTTGCGGCTGGCCGTTACCGGTGACGCTTTCGCCGACCGGCTCGCGGACACGGATGTCGTGGGCGTCGAAGGTCAGGGGGGCGGCACCGTCATGGGTGATGGTGGCCCGCGCACCGCCTTCGGCCTTGGGCTCGATGCTGACGCGGGTGCCTGCGATGTCCCAGGTGCGGATTTCTTCCGCTCCGGCGGTCGGGGCCCAGGCCGCCAGCAGGCAGGTCAGGCCGAACAGCGCACGTTTCATTAGTGTCCTACCCCAAACTCCATGCGGCACCGATTGTACGCGTCGCATGCGTTCTGGGAAAGGGCGGCTTGCATGGAATGGCGGCTGCGGCGGCGGTTGCCTTATGGCGGGCAACCTGCTAGGTTCCGCGCCAATTTCCGTTCAGCCCTTTCGAGAATTCTCCCATGAAGATCAATGCCAACCTGATCCGCGTCGGCAATATCATCGAGCACAACAGCCGTCAGTGGGCCGTGCTGAAGACCCAGATCGTGCAGCCCGGCAAGGGCGGCGCCTTCATCACCGTTGAGATGCGCGACATCCGCACCGGCACCAAGACCAACGAGCGCTGGCGCACCGCCGACACGGTCGAGAAGTGCAACGTCGAGGAAAAGGACTGCACCTTCCTGTTCGCCGACGGCGAAGCGCTGACCTTCATGGATCAGGAAAACTTCGAGCAGTTCAACCTGTCCAAGGAAATTCTGGGCGAATCCGCCGCCTTCCTGCAGGACGGCATGCAGGTCGCCGTGGACTTCATCGAGGGCTCGCCGGTTTCGGTGGCGCTGCCGGAAAAGGTGGTCATGGTGGTGGTCGAGGCCGACCCGGTGGTCAAGGGCCAGACCGCGTCCTCGTCCTACAAGCCCGCCAAGCTGGAGAACGGCCTGAAGATCCTGGTGCCGCCGTTCATCGCCGAGGGCGAGAAGATCGTGGTCAATACCGGCGATTGCTCCTACGTCGAGCGCGCCAAGTAAGTTTTTTTGTGGTGAAATGGCCGCTTCCGGGGCACGGCGCTCTGGGGGCGGCCACGTCTTTTTCAGGTTCGAGGAGTTTTTGCCGTGATCGTCCGTTCCGCCATTCTCAACGTGATGATGGGCGCCGCCCGCAAGGCAGGCCGCGGCATGGTTCGCGACTTCGGTGAGGTCGAGAAGCTGCAGGTGTCCATGAAGGGTACCGCGGACTTCGTCACTTCCGCTGACATTCAGGCGGAGAAGGTGCTGCGCCAGGAACTGAAGAAGGCCCGTCCGGCCTTCGGCTTCCTGCTGGAAGAAGGCGGCGAGGTCGCGGGCGAGGACAAGTCGCACCGCTGGATCATCGACCCCATCGACGGCACCACCAATTTCATCCACGGTATCCCGCATTTCGCCATCTCCATCGGTCTGGAGCGCGATGGCGAACTGGTCGCCGGTGTGGTGTACGAGCCCATCTCGGATTCCATGTTCCATGGCGAGAAGGGCGGCGGTGCCTTTCTGAACGATTGGCGTCTGCGCGTGTCGGCCCGCCGCAAGCTGGAAGAGGCGGTGGTGACCACCGGTATCCCCCATCGCGGCCGTCCGGGCCGCGAGCCGTTCATGAAGGAACTGGTGGCCGTCATGGACAATTGCGCGGGCGTGCGCCGTTTCGGCTCCGCGTCGCTGGATCTGGCCTATGTGGCTGCTGGCCGTTGCGATGGCTATTGGGAGCGTGGCCTCAAGCCGTGGGACATCGCCGCCGGTGTGGTGCTGGTGCGCGAGGCGGGCGGCTATGTCACCGACATGGACGGTAAGCCCGACGTGCTGGCCACCTGTGACGTGGTGGCCGCCAATGACCACCTTCAGTCCAAGCTGGTGTCGCTGCTCAAGAAGGCGCGGACCGAGGGCTGATCTTTACAGCATTTCCAAGATGGCGGGCGGAACCGGCGGTTCCGCCCGTTTTTGTTTGGCGGTTTTGTTTTTTGCCTCGGGAAGCTGTGACTTCGCGGCAACGCCTGTGCTGTTTTTCCAACAGGATGTTGTGGCTGGCGGGGGCATCGGTTAGTCTTGCGGCAATAGTGGATTTATGTGGGGGGATTCCGTCCCATGACGCGGTCGAGTTGGCGAGTTTTGGCGTTCGGCGCCCTTTTGGCTTCGGTGGCGCTGCCCGCCTCGGCGCAGGTTGTGGTTGGCGGCAGTTCCGCTCCCAATGTGGAGGTCAACTGGTCGGTGCTCGACAATCTCGGCCGTCAGCCCAATCTGGCCGACATGCTGAAGACCGACCCGCTGCCCGGCGAAACCCAGACCACCCAGCCGCGCAACCGCGCCCCCCAGGGCGTGCAGTACCGCCCGTACAAGCCCGGTGCCCAGCCCTATGCCAAGGGCGGCAAGACCGCCGCCAAGCCCGCCAAGGCGGTGCAGAAGGCCCCGGCGCAGAAGGCGAAGGTGACGCCCGCCAGCGCCAAGGCCGATCATATGGCCGATCTGGTGCAGTCCAGCCGGTCCGAGCCCAAGGCCGAAGCGCCGCATAAGGCTGCCGCCCCGGCGCTGCCGCCCAAGGCTGAGGTGACGCCGGTGGTTGAGGCACCCAAGCCCGCCGGGCCGCAGGTGTCGCTGCCGGAACTGCCCAAGCCCGCCGCCGCGCCGCTGCAACAGGTCAAGGCCCCCGAGCCGCCGCCCGCCGCCAAGGTCGAAGCGCCGAAGGTGGTGGAAGCTCCCAAGGTCGAAGTGCCCAAGGTGGCCGAGGCGCCCAAGGTTGAAGCTCCGGCCCTGCCGCCGACCGCCCTGACGCCGCCGCCGCTGCCGGTGGTCAAGGCCGAGCCCAAGCCCGAGCCTGCGCCCGCTCCGGTTCAGGCGGTGGTTCCGGCGCCCGCGCCGCAACAGATCGCCGCGTTGCCGTCCAGCCCGGCACCTGTCGCTGCCGGTGGGTTCAAGGGCGATACCTTGACCATTCCGTTCGCGGGTGAAAGCGCCCGCGTGCCGGACCGCTCGCTGTCCGATCTGGAGCGGCTGGCCAAGCGCATGCTCAAGGATGAAAGCCTGGGTCTGCAATTGCTGGCCTATGCCGATGGCGACGACGCCAATGCGTCCAAGGCCCGCCGTCTGTCGCTGTCCCGTGCCCTCGAGGTCCGCAAGTACCTGATGGACCAGGGGCTGCGTTCCACCCGCATCGAAGTGCGGGCGCTGGGCAACAAGCTGGAAGGCGCCGGTTCCCCGGACCGCGTCGATGCCGTGCTGGTCAGCCGCTAAGAAATCCTCTCCTCAGACAAAAGCCCCGCTGGTCGCCAGCGGGGCTTTTTGTTTGGGGCTTTGCGGGAAGGTTCTCGTCATGGCCATGCTTGCCTTGATGGCTGTAGCAGGTTCAAGGAACACAGATGAACACAGGCGCCTGACGGCGCACACAGATGAACACAGATAAGGAAAAGACATCTGTGTTCATCGGCGCTTATCTGAGTTCATCTGTGATCCATTGAATCGCTGTCGAGCGATGCAAGCAAGATGATGCCGCCCCGAAATTTAAACCGGACAGCCGTGGATCAAGTCCGGGCATGACGGAACCGGTTGCTGGGCCAGCATCACCGGAGTTCCGCGAAGGCCCAAAGAAAAAAGGCCGCCGGGTGAAACCGGCGGCCAGTTCATTCTTCGAAGAATGTTTCTGTGTGCGACCCTTAGTGGGACGCGGCGCCTTCGGCACCCAGACCGGTCTCGGACCGGATGGCCTGGGCCGGGTAGGCGGCGCGTTCGGCCTGGGCTCGCGGAGAGTTGTCCAGGATCGAGAACAGCCAGCAGCCGAAGAAGGCGGCGGGCATGGTGAACAGGGTCGGGTACACGTACGGGAAGATCGGGTCCTTGAAGCCGAAGCTGGAGACCCAGACCACCTTGGACAGCAACACGCAGCCGACCGAGCCGACGAGGCCGATATAGCCGCCGATGACGGCGCCGCGGGTGGTGAGCGACTTCGAGAACATCGCCATGACCAGCACCGGGAAGGTGGCCGACGCGGCGATGGAGAAGGTCAGGGCGACGATGAAGGCCACGTTCTGCTTTTCGAAGATGACGCCCAGGATCACGGCGATGACGCCGAGACCCAGCGAGGCGAACTTGGAAACGCGGACTTCCGAGGCTTCGGTGGTCTTGCCGCGGGCGAACACGTTGGCATAGAGGTCATGCGAGATCGCCGAGGCACCGGCCAGGGTCAGACCCGACACCACCGCCAGGATGGTGGCGAAGGCCACGGCCGAGATGAAGCCCAGGAACATGTCGCCGCCGATGGCGTGGGCCAGCCAGATGGCAGGCATGTTGCCGCCGCCCTTGAGGGCCAGACCGCCCTTGGCCGCGTCCAGGTACTGCGGATCGGTCAGAACCAGGGTGATGGCGCCGAAGCCGATGATGAAGGTCAGGATGTAGAAGTAGCCGATGAAACCGGTGGCGAAGAAGACCGACTTGCGGGCTTCCTTGGCGTTCGGCACGGTGAAGAAGCGCATCAGGATGTGCGGCAGGCCAGCGGTGCCGAACATCAGGGTCAGGCCCAGCGATATGGCGTCGATCGGATTGGTCACCAACGAGCCAGGAGCCATGATGGCGCCATGCTTGGGATGGAGCTCGACCGCCTTGGAGAACAGGTTCTCGAACGAGAAGCCGAAGTGGCTCATCACGCCGAGCGCCATGAAGGTGGCGCCGCCCAGCAGCAGGCAGGCCTTGATGATCTGCACCCAGGTGGTGGCGGTCATGCCGCCGAAGGTCACGTAGACCATCATCAGCGCGCCGACCACGATCACGGCGGTCAGGTAGTCCAGGCCGAACAGCAGCTTGATCAGCTGGCCAGCGCCGACCATCTGGCCGATCAGGTAGAAGATCACGACGATCAGGGCGCCGGTGGCCGCGAAGATGCGGACCGGGCCCTGGGCGAGGCGATAGGACGCCACGTCGGCGAAGGTGAACTTGCCCAGGTTGCGCAGGCGTTCGGCGATCAGGAACAGGATGATCGGCCAACCGACCAGCCAGCCCACCGAGAAGATCAGGCCGTCGAAGCCCGAGCCGTACACCAGGGCGGAAATACCCAGGAACGAGGCGGCCGACATGTAGTCGCCCGCGATGGCCAGGCCGTTCTGGAAGCCGGTGATGCCGCCGCCAGCCGCGTAGAAGTCAGCGGCGGTCTTGTTCTTGCGGGCGGCCCAATAGGTGATGCCCAGGGTGATGCCGACGAAAATGACGAACATCACGATGGCGTGCCAGTTGGTGGCCTGCTTCTCGACATTGCCGAGGTCGGCACCGGCCGCCAGGGCGGTGGTGGTGGCGGCCAGCAGCCCGCCGGTGGCGAGCGAGGCGGCCGCGAGGGCGTTCTTCAGCATCTTCATCAGCGGGCTTCCTCGATGATCTGGCGGTTGAGTTCGTCGAATTCACCGTTGGCGCGGCGGACGTAGATGCCGGTCAGCACGATGGCCGACAGGATGACGCCGACGCCGATGGGGAAACCGATGGTGGTGGTGCCACCGCTGAGCGAGGTGCCCAGGAATTCCTTGCCATAGGCGATCAGAAGGATGAAGCCCGCGTAGATGCCGAGCATCAGCGTGGACAAAGTCCAGGCGAACGAGGTGCGCTTGGAGACAAGCTCATGGAACTTGGGGTTGTTCCGGATCTTGTCATGCATGGCCAAATTGGTAGCAGCTTGTGACAATTGACCCTCCACTATCTGAGCCGTCCTTCAAGGAGCGGACGGCTTCGTTGTTTTCTGTTGCCGATCTTGCTGTCGGCTCTGTTGGCGCTCCGTGCAGGTATCCGAAGGACCTATGCGTTTGCGGCATAGCCCCCCGGCTTGCCTGAGGCTTTCCTTGTCATTAACATCCGCCTACCATGCCGTCAACTCCATACGAGTGTGTCCGCCTTAATGTTTAAGGATATGTTTTGGTTCGTTAAGTTATTTCGCATCGCAATATAAAGCGTCGTCTAAAGTACATCCCAAGTGTAGCGTTCATCATTTCTGAATTCTGCACCAGTAGGCCTTCCCACTCGGGTTCAAGGACTATCCATTGCCAGTAAAGACCGGAAATATCCGCCCAATTGTGTTCTCCTGCGACACTTTTGGGTGGGAACGTTTGCGCTTGCAATGACCTTTTATGCTTTATCGTCGCAGTTGCGAATCGCCAATCCGCCACTATGGTGATCTCTCCATGACCGACGTTGCCGCTCTGGCCCGTATCGACAGTTTTCCCTACCAGCATCGCCTGCACGAGGTGATGAGTACGCCGGTGCTGACCGCCACCGGCGAGATCTCGCTGAAGGACGCCATCGACCGCATGTACGCGGCGCGGGTGTCGTCCATCATCGGCGTGGACGATCAGGGCCGTGCCATCGGCATCCTGACCGAGCGTGACCTGTTGCGCATCCTGTCCACCAACGGGCCGCAGGGCCTGGACTCCACCCTGGGGCAGGTGATGAGCCGCCCGGTGGCCGCCGTGGACGGCGATTCCTTCGTCTATGTGGCGCTGGGCAAGATGACCCGCATGGGGCTGCGTCATCTGGTGGTGGTGGATGCCGACAACCGGCCCATCGGCATGATCACCGGCCGCGCCCTGTTGAAGGTGCGGGCCAACGACGCCCTGGCGTTGGGCGATTCGGTGCACGAGGCGCGCGGCGCCGAGGATATGGCCGCCGCCATGGCCGCCCTGCCGCAATTGGCCAAGGGGCTGTTGTCCGAGGGTGTTTCGGCGCGCAACATCGCCTCGGTCATCGCCCTGGTGATCCGCGATCTGACGGCGCGCGCCACCGAATTGGCCGAAGCCGCCATGGCCGAGGATGGCTGGGGGCCGTCCCCCGCCCCCTATGCCATGCTGGTTCTCGGTTCTGGCGGGCGCGGCGAAAGCCTGCTGGTGTTCGACCAGGACAACGCCATCGTCCATCGTGGCACCCCGGCCGATGACGTGTGGTTCGCCGAACTGGGCAAGCGCGTCAATCAGATGCTGAACGATGCGGGCATTCCGTTCTGCGACGGCGGCGTCATGGCGCGGGAACCGAAATGGCGCAAGAGCCTGGAAGAGTGGAAGGACGAGGTCCATCACTGGGTCTATTCGGTCGAGAACCAGACCGTGATGTATTGCGATATCTTCTTCGACTTCCAGCCGGTGTGGGGCGACCGCGCCCTGGCCGAGGAATTGCGGGCCTATGCGGTGGAGAAGGCCGCGCAATCCGCCTTCTTCATGCAGTACCTGGCCCAGCATGTGGCCAAGATGGAAGTGTCCTTGGGCTTTTTCGGCGAGTTCGTCACCAAGCAGGGCCGCCTGAACGCCAAGAAGTTCGGCCTGCTGCCGCTGGTGTCGGCGGCGCGCTTCCGCGCCATCCGTGCCCATGTCATGCAGACCGGCACCGACGAGCGTTATACCGCGCTCAAGGACCAGGAAATGCTGCACGAGGACGATTGGCGCGACTTCCTGGAAATCCGCGAAGTGGTCATGCGCATGATGCTGGACCAGCAATTGGCCGATCTGGCGGCGGGCGTCAAGCCCTCGGCCAATATCGAGCCCAAGCGCTTCAGCAAGCATATGCGCAACCGTCTGCGCTGGAGCTTCAAGCGCCTGCGGACCCTGAAATACATCTGTGGCGTGGCGGGCTGAGGCCCGCCGCCGTTCCTAGGCCGCGTGCGATCGCTTGACGATGATGCGGGTGATCAGCTTGGCCAACTGATCGCGGCCGAAGGGTTTGGTCAGGAAACCGGCGACCCCGGCCGCCACCGCGTGGGTGATGGTCTGGGGTGTCTGTTCGCCGGTCATCAGCACGAACGGCACCTCGGCCAGATCGGCGTCGCCGCGTATGGCGTGCAGCAATTGCAGTCCGTTCATGGGCTGCATGTTCCAATCGGATAGCACCAGATCGACGCGTTGCGCGCGCAGCGCTTTCAGCGCCTGCTGGCCGTCAGCGGCCTCGATCACGGTGAATTGGTCGGCCGGGCGCAGCATGTCGCGGATCAGCGACCGCATCAGGGCGCTGTCTTCGGCCAATAGGATCGTGAAGCGGTCGCTCATGGCGCGGTTCCTGGCTGGGCGGGCTCGTGTCCTACTGTGATCCCATGTTTCACCCGGTGCCGTCATCCATCCGGATTGGTGAAGTGGGTGGGGCATTGGAAGGTCAGCCCCGCGGCCTTTTATACCAAAGACCTAAAAGGTCTGATCCGGGCGGCGTAGCGACGATACCGGATGGCGCAGGCGGGGTGGTGGCAGGACCCGCCGGAGTTGCCGGGCCAGCGCATCCATCCCGAACGGTTTCAGCAGATAGCCTGATACCCCGGCCTGACGGGCGCGGGCGACATATTCGGTGGTTTGCTGGCCGGTGATCATGATGAACGGCGTGGTGGTGTGCAGCGGTTCCTCGCGCAGGGCCAGCAGCAATTGCAAGCCGGTCATGGGGATCATGTTCCAATCGGACAAGATCACGTCCACCGGCTGTTCGCGCAGCATGATCAGAGCGCTGGAACCATCCGCCGCCTCCAGCACCTGCTGAATGCCCAGGCTGCGCAGCATCTGGCGCAGGATCAGGCGCATGGCTGGGATGTCGTCGACCACCAGGGCCTTAATGTCCGGAGAAAAAGTCATCTTATTTTGCTTCTGAGATGGTGTTTTCTGTGCGTAAGTGAACATATGGTGAGTCTGTGAAGAAAAGAATATGAATTCAGCATAGGGAATGATCGGGTGGTTAATGTATATCATAGGGTGTCTAACTGACTTTCCGCCCAACGATGTTGGCTGTCATCGGGCATTGCCCTTAGCCTGATTTGTAATTTTTGGTTGATTCATCGGGGGTGGGCAATTATCTGACGAAAGGGGGCGGGGTGGTCCCGGCCCACAGATGCGTCTTGATCCGCGTTTCGCCGCGAACTATGGTCGGCACCCGTACGGATTCCCCATGGGGCGGGGGAGTGCGAGAGACACAATGGCCCGTGGCCTGCGGAAACGCGCCGGGGCAATCAGGACAAGCTGAAAGGATGAGAAATGGCTGACGAAGAAAGCAATTCCCAGATCGGCGGCATCGCGGCGGAAGCGCTTCGGCAATTCGTGGAGCGGATCGAGCGCCTGGAAGAGGAAAAGAAGGCGCTGTCCGCGGATATCAAGGACGTCTACAGCCAGTGCAAGAGTCAGGGCTTCGACGTCAAGATTGTCCGCAAGATCGTCTCGTTGCGGCGGATGGAAGATCAGGAGCGCGAGGAGATCGACCAGTTGCTCGACCTCTACAAGGCCGCTCTCGGCATGGCCTGAGGCCTGCCCGCGTATCCATGGGAAAAGGGGCCGCAAGGCCCCTTTTTCATGTCTGGGACGCGTCCTGCGGCGGGGCGACCGGCAAGGCGAAGCGGAAGGTGCTGCCCAGGCCCTCGCCGGGCGAGTCCACCCAGATGCGGCCGCCGTGGCGTTCCAGAATGCGGCGGCACAGCGCCAGGCCGACGCCGGTGCCTTCATAGGCGCCGCGCGGGTGCAGGCGTTGGAACACCTGGAACAGACGTCCGGTCACCGCCGGGTCGATGCCGATGCCGTCATCGGCCACCGACACCACCCATTGGCCGTTTTCCTGAGCGGCGGACACGGTGATATGCGGCACGCCGTCGGGGCGGCGGTATTTCAGGGCATTGCCCACAAGGTTCTGGAACACCCGCATCAACTGGCTGGTATCGCCGGTGACGACGGGCAGTTGCTCGGCCCGGATTTCGGCGCCGCTGTCGCTCAGGGCGGTGGACAGATTGGCCAGGGCGTCACCCAAGGCGATGTTCAAATCCACCGAGCCGAACGCCGTGCCGCGCCGATGGACGCGGGAATAATCCAGCAGATCGGTGATCATGCGGCTCATGCGGGTGGCGCCGTCCACCGCATAGCCGATGAATTCGTGGGCGTCGGCATCCAGCTTGTCGGCATAGCGCCGCTCCAGCAGGCCCAGATAGCTGGCGACCATGCGCAGCGGTTCCTGCAGATCGTGCGAGACGGCGTAGGAGAATTGCTCGAGGTCGCGGTTGGAGCGGGCGAAATCCTCTTCCAGCCGTTTGCGCTCGGAAATGTCCTGCACCGCGATCAGCACCAGATGCTCGCCGCGCAGGGTGACGGTGGCGCCCGACAGCAGGGTGGTGAAGTGTTCGCCATTGGCCCGCTTCAGCACCACTTCCTGATTACGCACCTCTCCGTCGCGGGCCAGCAGGGCGACCATGCGGGCGCGGTCCTCGGGCGTGACCCAATAATCGGGGGCGGTCTCGCCTGCCGCTTCCTCCTGCGGGATGCCGAAGGCTTCGGCGGCGCGTTCGTTGATGTAGACCACCCGGCTGTCGATCCGCCGGGTCAGTACCAGTGGCAGCGGCGAGATATCGACGATGCGGCGGAAGCGCTCTTCGCTCTCGCCCAGAGCTTCCAGCGAATCGTTCAGCTCGCCGGTCCGTTCGGCCACGGCCTGTTCCAGGCTTTCCACATGGGCGCGCTCGGCCGCCAGCATCTGGTCGGTCAGGGACTGGCGCCGCAATTCGGACCGCGACAGGCGGCGGGCCAGGGCGAAGATCACGCCGACGAACAGGGTCTGGATGCCACCATGCACCCATAATTCCTGGCGCCAGCGGTTCAGCACCTTGGCACGGTCGATGCCGACGGCGGCGATCACCGGGTAATTGGGGACCGGAGTAAAGCCGACGATGCGTTCCACCCCGTCGGAAAAGCTGGGCGCCCGCCGGTTGGTTCCGGCGCCGCCTGTGGTGGCATAGGCGCGGTACAAGCCGCTGTCGCGGATGGAGCGTCCGACGAAGCGGTCGTCGCGGGGGTGGCGGGCGTAGAGGATGCCGTCCGGGGTGAAGGCACCCGCCGCGTCACCCTCGGTCGGCACCACCGAGGCCAGGGCGTCGGAGATGAAATCCACCCGCGCGGCCAACCCGGCGCTACCCAGGAAGTCGCCATGCGGGCCGATGATGGCGCGCGACAGCAGCATCACCATCTGGCCGGTGAAACGTTCCGGCACCGGCGGTGTCATGAACAGCGCGCCGTCCTGCCAGGAATTGGCCAACACCCGCACATGGGGGGCGTCGGCAATATCCTCGGGCACGGGCCGGGGCTTGGCATCACGATGAATGATGTGGCGCAGCCAGCCGCGCGCATCCACCAGCCCCATGCTGTCCAATTCTGGGAAAACATCCAGCTTGGCGCGCAAGGTCGCCTGCTGCATGGCATCCAGGTGATTGGGGTCGCCCACCTTCTCGGCGGTTTCGGACAGCAGAACGTCCATGCCGCGCAGACTGACGGCGATGCGCTGGGCGGCGGCGCTGGACAGGGACAGCGCCAGTTGCTCGGCGGCCTGCAAATGGGCTTCGCGGCTGGCGGCCAATTGCCACACCGACGCCGCCGAACAGGCCACCGCCATCAGGACGGCGCCCAGCCAAATACGCGTACTCACCCGCGACAGGTTCATGGTGCCTCAGTACTCCCCGGATGGGTCAACTGTGGCAGCTTGAACGGTTGGCGGCAAGGGGCCGGGGAAATCAGTCCTGGCGGCGTTCGATCTCGATGCCGACCGAGGCGGCTTCGGCATAGACGTCCAGCTTTTCCACCCGCACCCGCACCGACGATACCCGGGCGTCGGCCAGACACAATTCGGCGATCTTCTCGGCCAGGGTCTCCACCAGATTGATGTGGCCCTGGCTCAGCATGCGCTTGATGCCCTCGATCACATCCTCGTAGGACACCACGTTGGCGATGTCGTCGGACAGCGGCCCCGCCTGTTCCAGCACCGCCATGTCCACATTGATGCGCACGCGCTGCGGCGCCAGCAATTCGTGGGCATGGATGCCGATCAGGCATTTCAGAACCAGATCGCGGACCAGGATGCGGTACAGCTTGGCGTCCGGGTTGGTGGCGTACATGGCGGGTCCTTGAGAGAGGCGGAAAACGGAACGGATCAGGCGAGGGTGACCGCGGACGGCACCACGTCGCCGTCGCCGGGCAGGGCGGCCAGCAGGTGGGCGACGGTCTGGCCCAGGGTGGGATGCACCATGTCGCCAGCGATATCGGCCAGCGGCACCAGGGCGAAATGGCGTTCATGCAGACGGGGATGGGGAATGCCCAGGTCGGGTTCGTCCACCACCTGGGAATCATAGAACAGGATGTCCAGGTCGATCAGGCGCGGCCCGTAGCGCACCGAGGCGACGCGGCCCAGTTCGGCCTCCATGCGCTTCAGTTCGGCCAGCAGGGCGCGGGGCGCAAGACCAGTGCGCAGGCGTGCGGCCATGTTCAGGAAGGCCGGTTGGTCGGTGACGTAAAGCGGCGCGGTCTCGTAGACCGCCGACACCGCCTCGACCTCGCCCAGTGCAGCCAGGGCGGCCAGGGCGGTGCGCAGATTGTCGGCACGGTCGCCCAGATTGGTGCCCAGCCCTAGGAATACGGTCGCCATGGTCCTTGCCCGAAACGTGAAAGGGCGCAACATCCCCCAAAGCGGCCGCCAAGGCAAGGGCGGCCTGCGTCAGGGGAAGGCTGCGCCAAAGGCATGGCGCGCCCGGCGAGGGCGAAAGACCAAGGGGCATAGCCCCAGCGCCCATGTGTGGACGGCCCCTGCGTTGCAAGGGAAATTTGACGTTTTTCGCGACCGAGCTGGGTGCAGTCATGTGTCCGGCCTGTTTGTGCGGTTCACCTGACCGCTGGCCATGATGTGATCCGCGAGCCGCTCCCAATCATTGCGACGGCCTCGACCGGCCGTGG
>Ga0209373_10000544_pt1 | contig 59727 bp, 59 predicted proteins | sample Higcelweek5metaG_FD_187173 | JGI IMG/M metagenome (GOLD analysis project Ga0209373, IMG submission 187173) | Freshwater pond sediment microbial communities from the University of Edinburgh, under environmental carbon perturbations - High... | ecosystem: Environmental > Aquatic > Freshwater >...
GAGCAGTTGGTACACCTTTGGAAAGATTCAAAGAAGATGGACTTCGTGCTTTTAAAGCGTGTAGGCTAGCTTCACAAGTAGGATTTGAGATTGATGAGGAAACATTCTTCGCTATTTCCCAATGTATTCCTGTTGCAGCCCAAGTATCAATGGAACGTATCCGTGATGAATTCATGAAGATGCTTTTAAAGTCTTCTAAGCCATCTGTAGGCATTGATCTCATGCGACAGGCTGGATTGCTTCAGTTGTTCATGCCAGAACTTCTGGAAGGCTTTGGGGTAGAACAGAAAATGTTCCATAGTGATGATGTATATTGGCATAGTTTACGTACATGTGACAGTGCTCATGACAGTGTTAAATTAGCAGCCTTGCTTCATGATATTGCAAAACCAAGAACAGATATGGGAAATGGCCATTTCTATGGTCATGATGCAATGGGAGCACAGATGGTAGAAGAGATATTAAGAAGAATGAAATTCCCCCAGGCAGAGGTAAAGAGGGTGGTGTTGCTCATAAAGAACCATATGTTCTACTACCCACACATGCAAGATGATATGACAGAGGAAGAAAAGAACAATATTGAATTACATCAATGGTCTGATTCTGCGGTCAGAAGATTTATACAAAGAGTTGGAATCGACAATATTGATGATCTGTTTAAGTTACGTTTGGCAGATGCTCAATCCAATCCTATGACAGCTTTTAAACCTGAGGAAATTACATTACTACAACAGAGAATATCTGCAGTCCTTCAGCAAGATATGGCATTTAAGGTAACTGATTTAAAGATTAGTGGGGAAGACTTAGTAGGTATTGGAATTGAAAGAGGTCCAGTATTAGGAAAGATATTAAAAGAATTACTTGATATGGTACTTGAAGATCCAATGCTCAATACTAAAGAGAAATTATTAGAGAATGCTAAGAAATTAGCAAATATTTAAATTAATTTTTCTAAATAATATATGAGAAGGATTGAGAAGAAGACAGTTCCTGATCTTTTTGAAAAAGTACTCAATGGTGAAAAGAATTTTGATTTAAGAATAGCTGAATTTGAGTGCGAAGTGGGGGATGTGTTAGTTTTACGAGAGTGGGATCCTGAAATGAAAGAATATACTGGGAGGCAAATTGAAAAAACTGTAACTTTTGTTATGAAGACGAAAGATTTAAAATTCTGGAGCCAGGAAGATATTAATGAGTTGGGGTTTGTGGTAATGTCATTTAAATAAGGCGACAACCCATAGTATTGAGGTTTGCGTTTGTAAATAGTATAATTGGGCAGCTTAATAAAGGCTGCTCTTTTAAAATATGTTTCTTAAATGCAGAGAAAGAGAGTATTGGATATTTAATATCTAATACAATTACTTTTTTCATATTTCATTGTATGCGATGTCCTTAATATCAATATGTTGATATTAAGATATATCGCATACCAATTGGGGTATGGATTAGAAGGAGTATAAAATGAGTCAAGAAGTTGCAACAAAGTTGGTTTCTTTATGTGTTGTTTTGATCGTCGTTTTGGTCATTGTTGGTCTTTTGCTTATTGCTGCAATTATTATTGCAGGAAAGGCAATTCGGAGAGCAAATAAGCTCCAGAAGCAAAATGACGAACAGCAGGCATATATAAATGAATATCTTCCTGTGGTATCAACAGAAAACGACAATCAACAAATTCCTCCTGTCATTCAGCCGTTGACGGATGAAAAGCCCCTTTTCCTGCAACAAAAACCCAAGTAAAATAAATCTTTCCCTGCGTCACCCTCGGGTGTTTTTTTATCACCCGAGGGTTAGTTGTATATATATTGATATATCTGTATTTAAGAAATATATTTCCACATTCAATTAGGTATATATAACAACAAAATAAACTTTGTTGTATTTTCGTCCATTTTTCAGCTAATATATAAGTAGTTTAATTAACTAAACCTGCCTAATGAAGTTAAAATTCTGTGGAGCTGCTAAAAATGTTACTGGATCATGTTACTACATAGATACAGGAGAGCTCAAATTCATAGTAGATTGTGGAGCATATCAAGGTTCAGATGAACAAGAATCTCTTAACTATCAACCATTTCCATTTGATCCTTCTACTTTAGATTTTGTATTCTTAACACATGCTCACTTTGATCATTGTGGAAGATTACCTGTATTAGTCAAACAAGGATTCCATGGAAGAATCATATGTACTCAACCTACACGAGATCTTGCAAAAGTTGTTCTTCTGGATGCTGCAAATATTCAGGAAGAAGATTACGAAAGATGGATAACACGAGCAAAAGAAGAGGGTATGTCTGATGTTTCTGCTGAAGAGGGTTCTATTGAAGCTAACAAAAAGCCACTATTCACAACGGCAGATGTAGAAGCAATGAGTATGCTTTTTGAGGTGTACCCTTACAGTACATCAGTAAATATTAACAATCATTTTGAATTTAGATTGCGAGATGCAGGGCATATCATTGGATCGGCAAGTCTAGAATTCTGGATAAAGAACGAGGCAGGAAGAACAAGGAAACTTGTTTTTTCTGGAGACTTAGGCCAGCCAGGAGCACGTATTGTTAGAGATCCAGATCTAATCCGCGAAGCAGACTATGTAGTCTGCGAATCAACATATGGCAATAGAATACATAGAGACAGAAATGAAACACTTTTAGAATTACTCGCCATATTACAAGAAGCACAAAAGAGTGAGGGCAATGTTCTCATACCAGCTTTTGCAATTGAAAGGGCCCAAGAGATCTTGTATGAAATTAATCTTTTTGTAGAACAAAGATTACTTTCAGGTTTGCCAATATATCTAGACAGCCCAATGGCTTCCAAGGCTACAGCCATATTCAAACAGTACCCAGATTTCTATGATGAAGATGCTAAGCGATTATTAAACAAGGGGGATGATCCATTTGAATTCCCAGGCCTACATATTGTTGAGGATGCAGAAGAATCCAAACGATTAATATCTAAACGAGGAATAGTCATAATGGCGGGAAGTGGAATGTGTACTGGAGGAAGAATAATGCATCATCTAAAAAATAATATTGAAAGCAGTAAAACCCATGTAGTCTTTGTTGGATATCAGGTTAAAGGAACATTAGGTAGAAGAATTGTAGATGGTGAAAGAATGGTACGAATCTTTGGAAGAGAGTATGAGAACAATGCACATGTACATACATTGGGAGGATTCTCAGCACATGGTGATGAACGAGACCTATCATATTGGCTGGGAGGTTTTGGACAAACTCCAAAACAAATATTCATTACTCACGGAGATGAACAGGTGGCTGAAGAATTCGCAGACAAGGTTTACAAGGAAACACATATAGAAACAATCGTACCTAATATGGATGAAGAATTTGAATTAAAATAGTATGGAAGTATATACACAGATAGACAAAATATATGAAGATATACAAAAGTTGAACATCCAAGGAGCTACCAATGTGGCCATTGCTGTGTTCGAAGGTATGAAATTGTATCTCTCATTAACTAAGGAAACAGACAAGCAGAAGATATATGAGGAATTCTTCTTAGTTGGAGAGAAGCTCTCCAAGGCAAGACCTAACGAGCCTTTAGCAAAAAACGGTGTCACCTTTATAAAGCATTTCTTCAAACAGGAATTTTCTGTTTTACCAGAGGTGTCCACTATGAAACCAAGACTTGATGAGCTATGTGCTCAGTACCTTGATATGATTTCCGAAACTAAGAAAAATATTGTGGACAAGTCTAAGGAATATCTCAAGAACTACGACAATATTTTTACACATTGTCACTCTTCAACAGTAGAAACATTGATCAAAGAATTATCACATAAGGATAAAGAGTTTGAGGTAGTGTGCACAGAAACTAGACCAAGAATGCAGGGAAGGATTACTGCGAAGAATTTAGTAAATGCAGGAATTAAAACAACTATGATTACGGATAGTGCTGCAGATTCTTTCATAATTGGTCGCGGAAATGTGCTTGTAGATACTATATTCATAGGGTGTGATCAGATTGTGAAGGGTGGGCATGTCATAAACAAGATTGGAAGCTGGAGTATAGCAATGAGTGCTCACTATGCAGATAAACCTGTGTATGTTATTACTCCATTACTCAAAATAGACGAAAGCTCATTCATTGGAAATGTCGAAATTGAAGTGCGAGAAGACTCTGAGATATGGCCAGATGCTCCTAAGGGGTTAGAGATATATAACCCGGCATTTGAGATTGTGGATAATGTCCTAATTACTGGTTTTGTGACAGAATTTGGTATAGTTAAACCTACTGAAGTGGACACAGTAGTCAAGGAGAAATATCCTTGGATATTTGATAGATAATTTTTTACTAACTAGTCATGTCTTTTTACTTAAGAAGCAAAATATTGGATTTGGGCGAGGATAATAGTTTTAATGTTGTTTTACATAGGAAAGATGCTGAGAAAATTGGTGTGAAAGAAGGAGAATTGGTATACCTCGGAATAGGGGATGCTGATCTCTACGCTAATGTCATGGAAACAGAAGAGAGAGTACATCAGGGTGAGATTGGTTTGTTCGAAGAGATATGGAAGGAGTATTTGATTGTGGAAGGTAGTACTGTATTTGTGGATATTCCAGAACGTAGTAAAGCACTTGAGGCCATAAGTAGGAAGCTACTTGGACATGATCTTACTAAGGAAGATTTGGAGCTCATTATGAAAGAGATTGCAACTCGAAGATTGAGAGAAACAGAGATTGCGTTTTTCATTTCGACATTCTTTAATCCAGGTTTTAATGAGGAAGAGATATATTGGATGACACAGGGTATGGCTCAGTCTGGGGATTCTCTTTCGTTTAAGAAATTTAAGGGTAAGGGTTCAGTTATTGCTGACAAACACTCCATTGGTGGTGTTGCAGGGAAGGGTGTTACTCCTGTATTAGTACCAATACTTGTAGCAGGTGGTTTGATCGTCCCTAATACCTCTTCTAGAGCTATTACATCTCCATCTGGCACATCAGACATCTTGGAGGTAATTATGCCTGTATCGCTCACTGAGGAAGAAATAATGAAGGTTGTAGAGAAGACAGGAGGTTGTTTGTTCTGGGGTGGTTCTTTGAGTATTTCTCCTGCGGATGATGTAATTATTAATGTAGAAAGATCTCTTCGTATTCAGGAATATCAGAAGGTGCTTGTGAGTATTGTTGCGAAGAAGGTTGCATTGGGTATTGAGAATATTTTAATCGATCTTCCATATGGTAAGGGTAGTAAGGTTGAGGTTACTGAGGATGTATTCAAATTGGCTAAGGAATTTAAGAAACTGTTTAAGAAATTTGGTATTGAGTGTGAAACGACTACTCGTAAGGTTAATGGTCCTGATGGTAGGGGTATTGGCCCTAACCTTGAGATTATTGAATCGCTTCGTATTCTTGAGAGAGAGAGTAATGCTTCGTTAGAAATGGAGAGAGTGGTCATAGATATGGCTGGAATTCTCTTTGAAGCTACTGGTATATCAAAAGAAGGGGAGGGGAAAGTATTTGCTCAAACACTTTTGGACTCAAAGAAGGCATATGAGAAGTTCTGGGAGATTGGATTTGCTCAGGGAGCGAAGAAGATAACTAAGTCTAGTGAAATTAAAGCGGGGAGTCTTAGTGCAGATGTTCTTGCTACTAAGGGAGGTACTGTTAAGATGATTAGTAGTATTGAGATTGTAAATATTGCTAGAGCTTTGGGTTGTCCTCGTATTAAGGAAGCAGGTTTGTATATCCACAAGATGCCAGGGGAATCTGTGTCTAAGGGGGAGGTTTTATTCACTATGTATGCTACTGCGGATGATAGGTTAGAGAATGGGAAAAAGGCGGTAGATCTTGAAAAGATGTATGAGATAGCTTAGACCCAAGAACCTATAGTATTGAGAATTCCTTCTAAAAAAGGTATAATAGAGTAGTTAATAATACACTGCTCTTTTAAAATATCATTGATAAATACAAGGAGATTTCCTTATGAATTTAATTCATATAGATGTAATCATCTCTTTGTTTTTGGTTATTCAAATCTTTTAGAAAAATAATTCCACGGAGGAATATATTATGAAATTAAAAGGGTTTTTGATCGGGTTGGGATTTGTATCATTTTGGATTTGGCTTTTTCTCAAAACAGTTAAAAGAACGTATGATATTGGCGTAAGTCCAAATACTTATTCATTTTTAACGGTTGTAACATTTATTCTTTTTATTATTGGACTTTTGTCAATAGTATCTCCACTTGTCACGGAATTTTTTCAAAAAAAGAAAAAGAGATAACCAAACAACACATGCACCATGGGGTGTTCTTTATATTTATATATAGACACCCCTGGTTATCTTTTTGTATTTATCTATGATATTGATCTTAAAAATATATCATTTTCAAACACAAGGAGATTTTCTTTATGACTATGTTCATCAAAGATGTATTTATCTCTCTTGTTTTGGTTATCCAATCTAACTTCACACGTGTGTGTGGGGAAATTCAAAATGTTTTCTATTAGGAGGAGACATGAACAAAAATTTTAAAATCATGTTGGTATGTTATGCAATAACAACGGGAATGCAACTTGCATGGTGGAATCTTGTGTTTCTAATCTTTCCACAAGTGGCTTTTGTCCCATCTGTTATCTTCATTACAATTGTCATCTCGGCAGGAAAATTAATGGTTGACTTAGGAATAGCTTTCAATCCTTCAAAACCCTTTACAATGTTTGAACTAATCGCAATCATTGCGGATGCTACATCAAATATTGTTGTAGGGAGTTTTTTATTTGTAAGAATAGTGAATACATTGTTTTTGTAAGGAAAGATAACCAAAAATTTCACCATTGGGTGTTTATATATTTATAGACACCCATGGTTATCTTCTTATGTTTGCAAAATGATATATTTACTGTTGAATAGTTGTACTATTCAATTTCTTCCTCTTCATTCTTCTAACAGTATTCTTAGTAACAGCAACTATAACTGAAACTACCAATACAAGAATAATAACAGGACCCGTGATTATAACTGCCTTCCCAATAGTAGTAGTCTTAAGGAATGTATTTAACCATTGACCAAACCCATACTTACTAGAAGAAGGAATATCGTCTGTAGATTCATATCCTTTCTCTGGTACTAAATCGGTATATGTTTGTAACTTAGTAAAATCAATATCCGTATCACTTACACCATATATATTTAGGTTGTATCCCTCCGTAGTTAACACATCAATATTGTCTGCAGAAAACACCTTAATATTTGAAAGCGTATCGCCATTAAACACCTCCCAAAGCACACGATCAATACTTTGTCCCAACCTCATGTTATTACTTTCTAGAGTAGGGTCTACAGAATACCAACCATAGTCTGGAATCCAAACCTGTACCCATTGATGCCTAACTTGAGCTTCCTGTGTTTCCGTAATGTTGGCATACCCAAGTGCTGCTCTAGCAGGAATACCTTGGGCTCTAAGGAGAGCAATCATTGAATCTGCATATTCCATACATACAGAAGCACCACCTTCGAGTGCTGCCTTAGCACCAATTCTTTCATTTTCAGAATTGGCTTTGTTGTCGTCATATGAAAGCTTTTCGCCGATATATGCATAGTCTGCTTTAATTATATCCATAACCGTAGTTTTGTCGGCCATCAACTTTTCTGCTTCACTTTTGATATTGGTATCATTACTCTGCCAATATCTAGTAGCAGTTAAATAGCTTTTAAGGTATGAAGCCTTTGTAATTGCTTCTTTGTATGCAGTCCAACCCATATTTACTGGAGTGGATCCTGCCTGATATGCATCTTGGTTGGCAACAATATATCCCTCTAAGGTTATTGTCCCAATTGTATTCGCAGGAACTTCAAAAGAGGCAATGATATTTCCTTCGTCATCTTTGTAAATATTAGAGGGTGTAGGGGATACATTAGTGAAATATACCTTTTGATCTGTTTCATCAAATTCTCTAGGCAAAGAGATCTCAAATATATTTGTTGAAAGAGATTTAAATACGTTTGTTAAACTTTCAGGTACTAAAGTATCTGTTTTAGGGGTGGTATATGTTAGTGCAAATTTGTAGGTTACTGATGTTCCAAACTCCATGTATGGTGAATTTCCAACCCTATTTTCTTGTGCGAATGAATATGTTGTCTTACCGTTTTTTGTAGCTTGAGTAAATTGTGAAGGATATACCTTTGCAAGTGTAGCTATCTTGTCATCTACTATGATGTTTAAACCATAGTTAAAGGAGGTTTGTGTATTGGTAGCTGTATCAGTTTGCTCAAATATGACATCCTTGGGTAATGCGGGTGCTTGTAGAGTGGTGTAGTTTACAACCTTGACAACAAAATCATGAGTATTGTATGCAATTTGTATGGAATATGGGGAACTGGATGTGGTTTGTTTGTAGTTTGGTACTTTAATATACATTCCAGAGCCTTGTTCCTGTTCTTCAACGGTATATTTAACTGTACCTCCTAAGGAATTTGTTACCCTCAATGAATCTAGTTTGTATTTTCTTTCTGCCGTTATTTTTTCTTTTGTACTACTTGGTAGATCGGGTATATTGAAGACCTTCTCTCCTTTTGCATCGTAGAAGTAATCATTATTGGCTACCGTCCTTATGTATTGGGTTACTACTGATACAAATGTGTCTCCTGTGGTATATGTAATATTTGTGTTTGAATCTATGATGAAGTCTGAGGATTTTGCCAATACCTTGGTGGGGAGAAGGAGGAAGAGCGAGATAACACTGAATATATATATGAACAGTTTTTTCATTGTATTGGTTAGGGCTATTTAATGTATTTAATATCATAGCAATTATTGAAAAAGGAAGGAAGAAGACCTATAATTCGGGTTCGGAACACACATCCGTAGATCTTTTTAGAATGGAGTGAGAATGAAAGAAGAAAGACAAGAGTTAATATTCAAAGTTGTTGGATTGTACAACAGCTTTGTAGAAGTCTTTAAAGATGCTCACATTGAAGTATTTTTAAATACCTTGTTCTTCAATGGGATTAAGTCTTTGTTCAACGATTGGGATGAACTTTTAATCCTAAGAGAAAAAGTTGCAGACCCGAGACTAAAATCGATGATTTTAGTCTTAATGGCAGGCGTTTCTGAGACTGTGGACGAATTAGTTTTTGTGATGATTAGCTCTCCTCATAATGAGGGTGCAGCAAAAATTGTAAAACAAAAGATTCGAACTCAGTTTTCTGGTATGGGTGATGCTTTAAAAAAAGGTGTTGAAGAATACTTCGATACCAAGGAATTGAAAGCAAAAACATATGGGAAGCAGACTCTGCAAAATTGGGTTCTAAATACATTCCTATATGGTAATAAAGTACTACCAGGAGTACGAAAAGATTTAAATACTGAAGAATAGGGTGTGCTATTCTTCAAAAACCTGTCTGACTGTGGGTCTCTGAAGATTGGATTAATATCCATCAATAGAGACTCACAGATTGGTTATATATTTCTAAGGATAAATTTTGTTTCAACCAGATATGGTTATTTTAAGCTGTAGGAATTGAAAAGCAGAGGAGAAAGACCTATAATACTCTCGTTGCTTTAAAAATCTAGTAAACAAAGAGAGGGAAGTATGATCGTAAATTCTGAAGTTAATAAGAAGGCAAAGTATTTTTGTGAAGGAATTATTGGAAATGGAAACAATGATCTTGTGAAGTTGCAGATTAACGAGTTCTGCAAACTTGATCTGACCTGCTATCTTGCAGTGTGGAAGCATATTCCTCCGGGAAATATTCTTCGAAAATTTTTGCTTGACAGAGTTGAGACCATAGTTACTGCGCAACGGGAGTCTTTGATGGGAACTGCTATCCTGTATATCATGTCTCCAGTCGATCTGCAGCTAACTTTGAAACCCTCTTTGGAAAGATTGCGTCTGGAATCTCCAGAAGTATGGCTTCTTATCGGAAATGAATATGGTTTAGAAGCTTTTACATAGATTTAGCACACACTGCCCAGTCAAGGGGTCTTAAAATAAATATAAGACCCCTTGGTAATCTGGTATCCAAAACCTTAATATTAGGATATAATTCACCATTATGTCAGTAAAAAGATCACACTCATTGTCACTAGGTATTGTAGGACTTCCTAATTCAGGAAAATCTACAATATTTAATGCACTAACCAAATTAACAGTACCAGCAGAAAATTTTCCTTTTTGTACCATAGATAAAAATGTAGGGGTAGTAGAAATACCCGATGAAAGATTAGGAAGAATGTCTGCATATTTCAATGCTAAGAAGATTGTACCCTCAGCAATGACATTTGTAGATATTGCAGGATTAGTAAAAGGAGCATCAAAAGGAGAAGGATTAGGAAATCAATTTCTTTCACACATTAGAGAGACCGATGTCATTATGTATGTACTTAGAGCTTTTGAAAGTAAAGAAATCGTACATGTATATGAGAGGGTAAATCCTGTTGAGGATTTTGAAATTGTACAAGCTGAACTCATATTCAAAGATATTGAGGTTGTTGAAAAGAAGATAGCTAGCGTAAACAAGATGGCAAGGATAGGGAATGCAGATGCAGCATTAGAGATGAATATATTGGAGAAGATACAGAAGAATCTAGGTATGGGTATTCCTGTGGTAGATATGGAAATGAATGAGAAAGAGAAGGAATATGTATATGACCTTTGGTTGTTAACCAGTAAAAAGAGAATGTTTGTATTGAATTGTAAGGAAGGATTGGAAAGTGAAAAGATTGAGGTATGGAAGAAGGAATTGGAAGAGAAAACTAAGGATCTAGTAATTATGGCTGATGTGAAATTGGTAGGTGAGATGGAAGATGCTGATGAGTATGCCGAGTTATTGGGTTATGTTCCTAAATCTGTTAAGGATATTATTAAGGGAGCGTATGATGCTCTTAACCTTATTACTTTCTATACTGGTTCTGAGAAGGAATGTAATGCATGGACTATAGAGAAGGGTGCTAATGCTAAGGAGGCTGCTGGGGTTATTCATACTGATTTGGAGAACAATTTCATTACTGCTGATGTAGTTAATGTTGATGCTTTGTTAGATGCGGGTGGTTGGGTTAAGGCTAAGGAATTGGGTTTGGTTAAGAATCATGGTAAGGATTATATTGTTAATGACGGAGACTATATTATTATATTAGCGAACAAATAGTAGTTGTATTAACTAATATTTTCTGCTAAAATCCATTCTCGTTAAGACATAATTTGTATATATTGGTTAAATGGCAGCAGAAGAAGTAAAAAAAGGAAACTATTATGAAATGGCAGTGGCTCTTAAGCCACTATTACCAGACGATGTTAGAAAAGCAATTCACAAAGAATTTGTTGATTTAGTTAAGGCTAAGGGTGGAGAAGTATTAGATGTAGATGTATGGGGAAAGAGATATTTAGCATACAAGATAGGTGGACATAACGAAGGATATTACATTATATATACCTTTGTATCTGATCCTTCCAATATCCTAGAAATCAGAAGACAGATGGAATTAAAACAAGAAGTTTTGAGATATATGGTTGTAGAAGCAGATGATGTTGATGAAATAGGGAAGAAGATTAAGAAGAAGGAAATAGAAATTTAATCGAATTTTAATATTTGTAGTGTATATTTAGGTAAGTTAAATTATAATTATTAAACAAATGGCAGCAAGATCACTAAATAAAGTAATGTTAATTGGAAATCTAACAAGAGATCCAGAGATGAGATATACCAATTCTGGAACTCCAGTTGTTACTTTTGGAATGGCAACAAACAAGTCATGGAAAGATACCAATGGTGAGATGAAAGAATTAGCAGAATTCCATAACGTTGTAGCATGGAACAAGATGGCTGAAATATGTCAGCAATTGTTAGCTAAGGGTATGAAGATCTATGTAGAAGGTTCTTTGAATACAAGATCATGGCAGGCAGATGACAATACAACTAGATACAAGACAGAAGTTAGAATTGAAGATATGATTCTTTTAGATAGTAAGGGTAAGCAGGGTGTAGGTCCTGATGATGATGCACATGCTGAAAAACCAGCTAGAGCTCCTAAGGAAGATGTAGTTGCTGATGAAGCAGCTCCAGTTGAAGAGGAAGCTCCTGTTGATCAAGATCCTTTAGAAGAAGATTTGCCATTTTAATTTGATATATATTTAAGGAATGTCAGACGAAATAGTAGTAAAACAAAGTCCAGCAGTAGAGAGCACAGTAAGTGATGAGTCTTCTTTTGATGCAAAGAAAAAGAATATGCGAAGAAGAAGAAAGATCGTTCAGAACTTGAAATGTCCTCTATGTGAATCTGGTGTTAAGACTGTTACATACAAGGATGTGTATCAATTAAAAAAGTTTACATCTGTTAGAGGTAAGATTATATCTGTAGAGAAATCTGGAGCATGTCATAGACATCAGAAGATGTTGAAGAGAGCTATTAAGAGAGCTAGATATATGTCTCTCTTACCATATTCTTCTAATGAATAGCCTGTAATATATACATTGAATTGAGAAGGGGACCGAAAGGTCCTCTTTTTTGTTACCTGTGCTAGACGATTTTCTCATCCAGCACAGGCTGAAAAACTGTTTACGGAGTCTATCCAATTTGTTTTTGATTGCATTGTCCGTTAACAGCCTTCTGGAGGATTGAATCTTTTCCAACAAGGGCAAGAAGAATCTGTCTTCTCAGATTATGTAATTTTGAATAATCTGTTAGAGACATGGCGTCTCTCATTTTTACCATTACCTCGAAAATCTGAGGAATGAACTCACTGGGAGTTAATTCTTTTTCAGAATAACTTTCGATACAGGCTTGGACTAACTCTCCCGGCACTGATGGAAGAAACTCTTCCAACCTTTTCTTGATCTGATCTTCATTCAGATTGATAATGATCTTTTTGGCCATAACACCTCCTAGGCTATTTGAATAATAGCAAGTGCATTATATCAATATCCATTTGAGAACTCTACACTATGAGACGATCTGGGAATTAGCTTTACAGAATCTGTTGGTGTATTGGTTATTACCAACAGATTCTGTTAGCCCTTTAGAGATTTCTTTTTAATACTTTTTATAGCTATCTCCCATCCTTCTTCACCATTAACTAAATGTATGGCGATATCATATGGAGAAATATCTAAATCTTTCTGATTCTTTTTAAAATCTAAAATGATTTTAGAAATATCAGAAACCATTTCCTTTGCAGTATTAAATTTCTTGTTAGATATATTTCTAGCAAGAAAATCTGCAAATTGGATAGGAAAAGTCTTTGAAAGTAACTCAAAGGCATTTCCTCGTTCTATGGTAAAGCAATGCCTACCATGCATAACAATCCTTTCTCTAAAAGAGCGTTTGACAGCAAGTGATTATACCATTAATAAAAACTATAGGTAGCATGCGCTTTCATTGCAACTCTTAACCCTTTCAAGTAATATATTTATATATGTCTACACTGCCAATGTTAGAGAAAAACTCATATCTAAGCCTCGTTATATCAGATAACAACATCTGGGCTCATCTCGCATATACAGATCACAATGCAAATAGGGAATATATACTCTCAGACTTTACAGACCTAAACCCATTAAAACAAAGATTAGATGATGATTTCTTTACAAAAAACTTTTGGTATGAATACTTTGATAATCTAGAAAAAGTATTCAATTGGAACATAGTAGACAGGAATGGATATGGAATATTCTCCTTTAGAAAGTTTACAGAGGAAGGAGATGGAATAGCCGGAATAAGAATACAGATGGACGAAAACCAAAAATATTTTAACAAGATATTCTCATCTCTAAGGGCATTCTCAAATGATATAGCCTTAAGAGTAATGGATGAAGTCTACATGCGAGGAATGTTAGAAGGATTAACACAAAAGCTAGGATATGACGATCTTCTTTTCTTAGATCTAGAACTTCAAGATTTCAAAATATATCGAGCATTCAAGGACAAAGAAACAGGCAAGATTGAAATATCAAAATCAAAGATAGAATGGAACAACGAATATGGGGTTATAGATTCCATTAAGGATGCTAGATTCAAAGCATTTCTAGCCTCAGATGTAACATCCAAGGATATGCTCAATTACTGGAGTAATTTCGTACTAAATAGGGTGGTATTTACTGAGGACCCAAATATATTGGATATGCTAAGGGCATATACAACCGCACAATTACATTCAATATATCAAGACAACAAAGACAAGCTCCAAGCAATCGGAACACAAGGAAATACAGGAATAATACTAACGGGAATGGTACCATTACTCTTAGGAAAGGAGAAGCTTTTGCTCTCTGTAATTGATGGCTTTGAAGTCTCTGGAATACTGGATGCATATTTTGATAGTGAAAAGCGATTGCTCTCCTATGCAAAAAGCTACATATCTGGTCCAGCCTCATCTGATGTCGTTCTAACCCGAAAAGAAGTGCTTTCTTGTTGCACCAAGGTATTGGTTCCAGAAGTAAAGCAATCTAGAAACAAGAGTAAGGTCATATTTAATGGATATACCGATTCATTAGAAGGTGAAAAACAAGACATATTTGCACTTTCCCCTGAGTTCACATACATCAAATTACCATTACATAGAGAAAACCTCATAATCGAGGGTGAATTTAAGAATGGAGCATATATTAGAAATACAGAAGCAAAGGATAATCTTAGCTTCATATCAGTACCTGGAAAGCTTAGATATGATTCCATGGTCATAGATGCTAGACCAAAACCAATAGTATATGGACCGGACACATATTCAAACAAATTAAAATTACAACAGTGGTTAAAATGATATTGAAGCATAGATTACTAGAAAAATACGATACATATACGTTCCGAATACCTGTAAACAGTAAAGACAGAGTTATGGTCAAAGCAGGCGACACTGTCAAAGAGGGAATGGATCTGTATCTAAGGAAAGGTAACAATGCTCGTCATTCATTCTACCTTCCTGACCAACTACATTGTAGTTTAGAAACAGTAATGCAATATATCACATGTATAGATGGGGAATTTGTAAATGAGGGTGATGTATTGGCTGAAAAAATCTCTGCAGGAGGCTTAACTGTAAAACGATTAGTTTCTCCATCCAATGGAATTGTAGATCTCTCAAGAACTAAACTAGGATATATTGATGTATTGGGAGAAGAGCATGAGGCATTGATAAAGAGTACGTTTAAAGCAGAAATATTGGATGTAAATCCTTTGGAAGGTATAACCATAAAAGCACCAGCACTAGCATTGGATCTTTTAAGTGTATCCAGTGCTGAAAGAGTACTTCTGGCAGGTGAATTTGTTACATTGAATATGGGAAAAGATATTAAACTCAAAGGAGATGATGCAAGCTACGAGGGAAAAATAGTATTTGTAGGAAAGCACCTACATACAAGCTTACTTCGAGATCTTTTTGAAAAAGGCGCAAAGTTTGTACTTACATATTCGATGGATTACCAAGATTTTAGAAATCAAGGATTACCAATAGGGCTGGTAGGAGGATTTGGAGAAATATATTCGGGTGGTGAGTTCTTAGAAATGATATCCAAATTAAATGGAAGTTATGCAATTGTAGATTTCGATGAAAGTCAGATATTTTTCCTTAATGAAAATCACAAAACAAAGGAGAAAGATTCCGTATTTGTAAAAAATTTGGTAGGGAGTAAAATAGTATCTCGTACACTAGGAAGCTATGGAATGACAGGAGAGATATTGAGTACCGAAGGATCATCATATGTAACGGTAGAGTGGGAGCACGGTGGGCGAAGTGTAATCAATTTAGGTAGTTTAGAATTTGTATCTTACTAGTATAATTTTAGAAGAAAGAACATGGAACAACAAAATACAAAAAAACTTGGGATAGCGATATTAATGGTATGTCTTTTCGTAATTGGTTTCGTATCGGGAAGACTGTTTCAAACTAACAAAGCAACAATATCTAATGCACTCTCTGGTAAATCAGATGCTAATTTCCAACTGTATTGGAATGTATGGGATTTAATGCAGAGTAAGTATGTTGATTCTTCGAAGATTGATGAGCAGGAGATGATATATGGATCTATAAAGGGGATGATTAATTCATTCAATGATGCTGCGACTGTATTCTTAGACCCAGAAGAGACTCAAACATTTAACGAAGCCAGTGAAGGAAAACTTTTCCAAGGAATTGGAGCTGAGTTGGGATATGACAGTAACAAGCAGATCATTGTTGTGTCTCCATTGGAAGGTTCACCAGCTAAAGTTGCAGGTATTAAAGCTGGTGACTATATCTTAACTATTGATGGCGTCGCGATTACCTCTTCCGAAACAGTATATGATGTTGTGGCCAAGATTAGAGGAGAAGCTGGAACAAAGGTAAAATTAGGAATACTTCATAAAGGAGAAACCAAGGCTGTTGAAATTGAAATTACAAGAAGTGAAATAACTGTTCCAAGCATGTCTTTGTCATATGTTGGTGACAAGAAAGATATTGCACTATTCAAAGTGAATAGATTTACGGATTCTTCCTACAGTGAATGGACCAAGAATTGGGATACCAATGTGAGTAGTATCGTAAACTCAGGGGTCAAAAAATTGATCTTGGACCTAAGAGGAAATCCAGGAGGTTACTTTGATGCTGCAATATATGCAGCAGATGATTTTGTAGACGTTGGAAAAGTATTGGCTCAAGAACAGGATAGTGTTGGAAAAATTGAAAAGTTTAATTCTACTAAAGGTGGCAAGCTTGTAGGTATGCAAGTCGTAGTGCTTGTCGATGGCGGAAGTGCATCTGCATCTGAAATTCTCTCTGGAGCTTTACAACAGTCAGGTAGCGCAACAATTATTGGAGATAAAACATATGGAAAAGGAACGGCACAGAGTGTATTAGATCTCTCTGATGGCTCATCATTGCATGTCACAATACTGAAATGGTTACTTCCAGATGGTGGATGGTTAAACAAAGATAACCCAATTACACCAAATATTGAGATTGCAAATTCTGAAGAAGATTTTAACAAGGGTGTAGATACCCAATTGAATCGAGCTATAACTGAGATTCAAAAATAATTTTTAATAAATATATATATGGAAGTAGAGAAGAGAACAATCGCAAGTATTTTGAAAAGACATCCTAGAAGATATCTTTTCATATTTGGTACCATACTAGGTGTTATTTTAGTATCCATAACCTTAACATCGATTATTGTATTAAATATCGATAAAATACAAAGTTTCTTGGGTATTACACAACAGACCGCAGAAAATGGAACACCAATTGTTGTATCTCAAGAGGAGAGTAACACCATAAATATTGTAAAAAATGCAGCACCAGGAGTAGTAAGTATCGCAGTGTCTCAACTTTCTCTTTCACAGGATAAGGGCGTCATAAGTACAGATAGTAATATTGGAACGGGCTTTGTTGTTGATGCTAATGGATGGATAGTAACTAATCAGCATGTGGTTTCTAGTACTACCGCAGCATACAAAGTAGTAACAAGTGACGGGAATCAATATGACGTTACTGAGATAGCAAGAGATGATGCAAATGATATCGCAATATTAAGGATAGATGCTAAGGATTTGAAGGTATTAGAGTTAGGTGATTCTGATAACTTGGTAGCAGGGCAGGATGTAATCGCAATTGGTACTCCACTTGGAGAATATTCGGGCAGTGTAACCAAGGGTATAATCAGTGGGTTAGAAAGAACTGTAACCACAAGTGCAAGTTGGTTTGGTGCAACTCAAAAGACATACGAAGGAGTTTTACAAACCGATGCAGCAGTTAATCCGGGGAATTCTGGCGGTCCGTTATTAAGTAGTGAAGGTAAGGTTATTGGTGTAAACTTCGCAACCACATCAGGAGCTGAAAATATCTCTTTTGCATTACCAATTAACAAGGTAAAAGAAAGAATCGAGGAATATCGCACCTATGGTAAGTTCATAGAGGCATATATTGGTGTTACATACCAAATGATTTCTGAATATCTTGCATTGTACTATTCAAATACTAATGTAGTTCCTGGAGCTTTAATACAAGGCTTGGATGTATATGGACCTGCATACAAGGCCGGTATACAAAAGGGAGATATAGTTACTGAATTAGGAGGAGAAAAAGTAACCTCATCACTATCTGTATATGTCCAGAAGCACAAGGTAGGAGACAAGGTAGAAGTTAAGGTAAATAGAGCAGGAACTGAAAAAGTCTTTGAAGTAACCTTAGCTGAAGCGGATTAGTATAAATCTGTCTTTGCCGTATTGATCCTTAGTGATCTTAGGGTAGAGGGGTTTGAATAATTCTAGAGTAGATGGCTCTATTTCAAATATTGCGCAACCTTTTAATCTCTTTTCCTCAATTTGTGCTAAAAGTTTTTCGTAATATTGAATTCCATTCTCTCCACCATCCAAAGCAGTTCTAGGTTCAAAGTCCTTAACACTAGTATCAAGCTCCAAATATTGTTGTGTTGGTATATATGGAAGGTTTGCCAATATCATACAGAAACTATCTTTTGTGAATGAGATATCCTCAATTAAATCCGTCTTAGAGAACTTAATAACTGATTCATTTAAGATATTCTTTTCATTTTCCTTTGCAATATTTAAAGCCTCATCAGAAATATCTGTGGCATGGTATTCGTATGCTTGGCTATTCTCCGATTTTTCAAGTAGCTCTTTTGCTAAGGAGATAATAATGCATCCACTTCCTGTACCTACATCTATGATATCTGTATATGGGGTGGGGGATTTGATTAATTCTTGTTTAGCAATATCTACCATTAACTCTGTTTCAATTCGAGGAATGAGTGTATGGGTATTTAGCTTGAAATTGATATTTCTAAATTCTCCCTCCTCTTTAATATATTCCCAGGGCTCATTTGTCTTAATTCTTTCAATAATTGGTTCAAGGGGAAGATTGTTGGTTTGAATATATTCCAATATATCCTTTGCAACACGGGAAGTATCGAAATATCCGGAGGTTTTTAAAGCTTCTTGTATTTGAAAAAGAATTTGTAATTCGTTATTCACTTTTTTCTTGTTGAGCTAATATCTCTTCTTGAATACCTTTGCGTACATCATCGATAATTTCTTGGATGTTACCTGCGAGTATACCTTCCATATTAAACCATGAGAGTTTGACTCTGTGATCAGTGACTCTGTTTTGAGGGAAGTTGTATGTCCTAATTTTTTCTGCTCGATCATTGGATCCAATCTGAGATGATCTCATATTTTTTCTCTTAGCCATCTCTTCTTGTTTCTTCATATCGTACAATCTAGATCGGAGTAGGGCCATAGCTTTTTCTCTGTTCTGAGCTTGATGCTTGGTTTCTTGGCAACTTACTACAATCCCTGTAGAGATGTGTGTGATTCTTACTGCTGAGTCGGTTTTGTTTACACACTGTCCACCAGCTCCAGAAGCACGCATAACCTCGACTCTAATCTCACTTGGGTCTATTTGTACATCAATCTCTTTTGCTTCAGGTAGAATGGCTACAGAAGCGGTAGAGGTATGTATTCTACCTGCTGATTCAGTTGAAGGGATTCGTTGTACTCTGTGTACACCACTTTCATACTTTAAGTTTTTAAATACATTCTTTCCTGCTAAGTGTGCAATGACTTCTTTGTAACCACCTTCTTGGGTTACATTGCTTTCAACAATTTCAACCTGCCATCCTTTGTTAGTTGCATATATGGAGTACATTTTGAAAAGATCAGCTGCAAAGAGTGCGGCTTCATCACCTCCAGCTCCTGCTCGTATTTCAATTATTGCTGATCTATCATCATCCTCATCTTCAAATTGTCTTTCTACCTTAATCTGAAAGATTTCTTTCTCTAAATTGGTTATGAGTTCTTCTTTTTGTGTTATTTCCTCCTTTGCCATTTCGACTATATCGGTATCTGCTTCATTTGAGAGTAGATATTGTGCATCCTCTATATCCTTAATTGCTTTTTGTATGGCTGATGTATGGCTTGCGAGTTGTGCGTAGTAGCTTAAATCACCACTTAATTTAGAGAGATTTGCTCCTCCAGTTGTATGGGCTAGGGTAATCTGTTGTTCTAAATCAGTAACGTGGGTTTGTGCATCGTTTACGCTGTATTTTTTCTTTAACAAAGCTATATCCATATGGATAATATATCATTTTAAATTATTAATGGAAATTTGTTACCTAGATACTCTTGCGTTCTCAAGAAGATCCTTGAGTGTAAGGGTATTGGTTGGTCTTGAAGATACTGAACCCATCTTTTCTTTTCTTGCAAGCATTTTTTCTTTCTTACTTCTATATGACATGCCTTGTGCTTTTGCTACCTTATCTTCATACTTCTTAACGATGTTATCGGTATCTACGATCTTTTGTTCACCTGTATAGAATGGATGACATTTGGAACAGATATCGACGTTGTGTGTACCTTCAGAGAGGGTAGAACCTGTTACGAATTTATTACCGCATGAGCAGATAATTTCTAAATTGTGATTATATTCTGGGTGTATGTTCTTTTTCATAGCGAGTAGGATTATATCAGATGAAATAGTGGTTGTCTAGAAATATTTATCCAAATATGTTGTTTTACTAAACTCCAATAGTTCCAACTATTGTTGGCCAATTATTTATTTTTGTAACAGGCATGGTTTCAAAGCCTTTGTATATATGTGCCCTTAGAACACGGAATCTCTCTATCTCAGTTTCTTTAAATGTCAATTGCTGAGTTAGTATTATTTCTTTGTATGGGAATATTACTCCTAAGGTAGTATTTCTTTGAAGAGCCTCTATGAAATCGGGAGGAAATTGCTCTTGCCAATGTGTCCAATACTTTAATGGGGCTCTGGCTTCGCACGTTAGTACATCTTCATATTTTGGTGTTTGGTATATCTCATACTTGATATTTATTGGCTTTGTTGGACTCTCATATTCACCATAATAGTTTAAACCGTTTCTTTCAAACTCGCATAATCCCCAAACTTGAGGGTAGAGGGAAGAGGTCTCTTTGTTTATTAATTCAAGGGCATCATGCTTCTCTAAGAGATGCACAATTGGATTGTCATTAGCTGTTTCTACAAAGTCTTTTTGCATATGTAATTATACTACAAAATGTCCTATAATATGCGTGGGTGAAGTAAATGTTCATTAAAAAAATAGGGAAGGGAAAAGAATGAATCCGTTCGAATGGTTATTAGCCACAATGAAAAATTTCGCCACTTTGCAATATGAATTTGCAATTACGCGAAATACAGAGATATTGCCCTTGCTGGTTAAGAAAGCTAGGGACAGAGAAGAGATTTGTATTCTTCTGCAATCGTATAGTCTATACAAAAAATTTCTATCAAAAGAACAGAAACAGGAACTTGAAGAGAAATTGCTTTCTCTGAAGCTGAATGCCAAGGAAATAAAGGAAGCATATGGTTGGACACATATATCAAAAATTCTTCTGATGATCCCATTGCCAGAAGATGACATGATCTACTGTGTAGATGTAGGGAGTGATTCACGCCTGCCCAAGAAATTAAGAGAACAGGCATGGAATTGTGCTTATGAACAAGCTTTAAGGCAAACGGACAATAACTATATCCATGTGCTTCTAAAGATTTATAAGCATCGAAGAACTGAAGAACTTATAGGTAAGATTCGATCCCTGGCAATCAGCTTTGTTGATTGGTACTGGATTGGATGCGAAACAAAGGATATCTCAGATTTTGAGCAAGCCATGAGAGTTTGTGATGAATCCCGTATTTGGCTGGTTAGAGATTTAGATATCCCGGAATTTATGAATTTGAAGCTCCACTGGATCTCAGTGTTTTATGAAACAGAATATCAAAAAACACTTCAAAATCAACCCAAATGAACACATTGCCTTCACCCAATAGGGGAACAAATCAACACTGTTCCCCTATGAAAGCAAAAATAATCATATATACATATTAATTTATACCTAGGTCTTATTTATTGTTGTATAAAACGAAAAAGCCTATACTTTATATGGGTGAGAAGTTCATTAAAAATGTGGGGAAAGGGTTGCAATGCAAATAATGGGGTATGAAAAGAAAGGTACGCTTATCGGTTTTGGGTATGATGAATGGACAAAGCTATCTGCCAGTGAAAAGGACGAGCTAACCAAAGAGATTGGTAAATTCAGGCTTTGTCCGTCGGACAGAATAGATATGTTCCGAATTACATCAGATAGCAAATGGTTGAATGTCACTCCTCCAAAGTTGCTGACGTTCTGCTATGAAATGGCTCAAAATCTTCCGGAAGATAATCAAAATCGTGAACAAGCGATTCAGGTTATGGAAGATATGATACCTATCTCAAGCTTTGAGCATCATACTCGTCGGTTAATTATCGAAATAATGGTGTATCTTTTCTGCTTGAAAAGAAAAGAAAAGGTTTGGCTCGAAATTCGCCGTCTTTGTTTTTCGTTCTCAGATTGGACTTACGTTTACAACGAGACTGGCGAGAAAGAAGCATTACAGATGTTAATTCTGTCTTGCAGTGCTAAAAAAGGTATTCTTTGGAAAAAAATTCAAAGAATTACCAAACCTGAACATAAGGAATATTTGCAGAATGTCCAATTATAGCCATATTTTTAAGCCTTCTCACCCAAGCAGGGGGATAATATGATTTAATCATTATCTCTCTGCTGAAGGCCCATACCCATATATTGCACTAAACATATCTTTTGCATATACTTTTGTAATGACATATTCCAAAGGAATACAAAACAGAATAAATAGAGTAGAAGGACAAGTAAAAGGTGTTAAGAAAATGGTAATGGATGGAGAAACCAATATAAAGGTAATGACCCAACTACAAGCATGTATATCCTCATTAGAAAGTTTAAAAGTAGAAATGATAAAACAAGAGATGAAACAATCCCTTGTAGAAGATGTTAAAAAATCATTAGGTTTGACCTAAAAATTTCTTCTACCGCCCCAGAAGAAATCTGATATACTATGGATAATAGCTAGTTGTTAAATTTAAATACTTGAATACTATGAAAATCAAGAAAGTTGGATGGACCAGTTTCCTAATCTCATCACCTAATATCTCTGTCGTAACAGACCCATTAGCTGCAGTAGAAGCAGGCGCAAGTATATCTAAAACAGCTACAGACATTGCAATATTCACAGACTATGACAAAATAGTAAAAGAAAGCATCATCAAGGACAACAAACTAGATACAAAGATAGTTCCTGACAAAAGAGAAAAGGTTATGGAAATATCTACCCCAGGAGAATTTGAAGTAGGGGGAATCATGATTAGAAGAGATATCGACAAAGATTACTACATCATCGACGAAAATACCCTTAGAGTTGTATACCTTGGTGGTACAAACAGCAAATTTGATCCAGAAACAGTTAAAAACGTTGGAGATGTCGATGTATTAATCTTGCCAGTAGGAGATGGTGTAAATTTCATGAGCTTTGACACAATGGAAAAGATAATCTCTGATATTGATCCAGCAGTATTACTCCCATGTGCATTCTGTGAAGATGGTGCAAAAGGAAATACCTGTAAGAGTAAGGAAGAATTCATCAAACACTTCGGTTTTGCAAACGTAAGAGAAGAAACCACCTTGAATGTTGTTAAAAAGAAAGTTGATGAAGAAAATCAACAAAGTGTAGAAGTAATATTTTTACAATAACGGGCAATGATGGAGAAAGTTCCACCACAAAATATTGAAGCAGAACAATCATTGATAGGGTCAATGCTAATTGATAAGGATGCGGTGATTGCAGTATCGGGGTGGTTACTTCCAGAACATTTCTATGAAGAGCGTAATGGAATAATCTATGCCAATATATTGGAACTCTTCAACGAAGCGTTGCCAATAGACCTAATAACTCTTTCTGATGTATTAAAGAAGAAAAAACAGTTAACTAAAATAGGGGGAAGGACATATCTAGCTGATTTAGTAGCAATGGTTCCTACTTCTGCACACGCAGAGGAATATGGTGGGATTGTCAAAGAGAGTGCTACACGAAGAGGATTGATTTCGGCATCTAGAGATATTACCGAGTTAGCATTTAATGAGACTATTAAGATTGATAGGGTGATGGATGAATCTGAGAAGAAAATTTTTGATGTGGCTCAATCAGGTATTAAGAGTAATTTTGTACATATCAAAGATTTGCTTAAAGAAGCATTCGAAAGAGCAGAGCGAGCTGACAATGATGAGGCATATCTTGGTATTTCAACAGGATTCAAAGATCTGGATGAACTACTCGGTGGATTCCAGAAATCTGACTTAATTATCCTTGCGGCAAGACCATCTGTAGGTAAAACCTCTTTGGCATTGGATATGATGAGACATGCAGCCATGGTAGAAAAGAAAACTGTCGTGTTCTTCTCATTGGAAATGAGTCAAACTCAGATTATGGATAGACTCATAGGTATGCAATCAGGTATTCCTTTCTGGGAAATTAGAACGGGAAGGCTTACAGACAAGAAGCTAATGAAATTGGCAGATACCATGGGTGAATTCGGAGACACAAATATATATATTGATGATCAAGCGGGACAGCATATTAACTCGATTAGAACTAAGGCAAGAAGATTAAAGCTAGAGCATGGTTTAGACATTATCTTTGTAGACTACCTCCAGCTTATGCACGGTAGCAGTACAGAGAGTAGAACGTTAGAGGTGTCCGAAATATCACAAGGATTGAAGAACATTGCTAAGGAATTAGATGTCCCTGTAATTGCACTGTCTCAGTTAAATCGTGCAGTTGAACAAAGGCAGGGTAGAAGGCCTCAGTTATCAGATCTTAGAGAGTCAGGATCAATCGAACAGGATGCAGACGTAGTAATGTTCATAGATAGGGAAGAGACATGGAATCCAGATACTGAAAACAAGGGAACTGGAGACTTAAGTATCGCAAAACATAGAAATGGACCAACGGGAAATATTAAGTTGGCATTTGTAAATGAAATTGCAAGCTTCAGAAACCTGTACAAGGGCGAAAAATAGCGATAGGACCTTCTATATCTCCCATATTTCTAGTATAATACTGCAGTTCAGGTCGAGTGGTGGAACTGGCAGACACGCGGGACTCAAAATCCCGTGCTAGCAATAGCATAAGGGTTCAACTCCCTTCCCGACCATATTATATTTTGAGATAAAAAGCATGGAGACATTTTTACTCAATCTGCTCAATGGCGTGGAAAAAATTAATTTCCAAATTGTATGGACCGTTTTGGCAATAGCATTTGTCATATTTTGGATAATTGTATTAGATTGGGTATGGTTAGATGCAGGGGAGAGAACAAGTAACAAAACAGCCAGAATAATCTACTTACTTCTTGTCGTATTCTTCAACATATTTGGATGGATAATGTACTTGGTTCTTAGACCTTCTCAAACCATTGAACAGATATATTGGGCAGATCTTGAGAGAAGATATTTGAAATATGAGACATCAGAGCTTGGAGATTGTGTTAAATGCGGAACTCAACTGTATCCTGGATATACATACTGTCCTACATGTGGATTAGAGATAAAGGTGAAATGTAAATCATGTGATGTATATATTGAAAAAAATTGCGAATATTGTCCATACTGTGGTGTTAAAACAAAAAATGAAATAGTTGAATTAGAAGAAGAAACTCCAAGTAGGGAAGTAATGGAACAGCAAATCCAGGCTTCAAAAGATGAGGCCACAAAAGTTGTTGAAGCAGAACAAACAAGATACAGTACTAAAAAAAGAAGTTTAACTGTAAAAGTTGGAAGCTCAATTATAGCTGGATATCAGATGCTTTTTAGTAAGGCTAAGGATGCAGTTGCACCATTAAAAAAGAAATCTGAAGAGGTTACAGTAAAAACTACAGTAAAGAAGAGCAAGAAGAAAAATAAAAATAAAAAACATTAATACTGTGATATCATATATCCACGGATATTAATTTGTTAATAAACTTTGGTGCAAAACATAATAAACAGCATATTCGATATTTTTTCTAAGTTTAGTCCGGCTATTCTCTTCCTTTGTGTTATTGCATTTGGTCTATATGTATTCTGGAGAGGATCAATGGAAACAAGAAAGGATAAATCTTCAGTATTTGATCTCTTCATCGTTGCAATATTCTTTGGACTTGTAGGAGGGAGAGTAATATATATACTTTCAAACTGGTCGGAATTTTCGCAACTAACATGGTGGTGGCTTCCATACGAAAGATATGGAAACCTTGTATATTGGTTTAGACTTTTACCTTGGAAATTCTTTGATATTTTTGATGGTGGTTTGAATATTCTCATCATGTTTGTAGGCTATCTCTTTACCGCTAGCTTCTGGTCTACATTTGTAAAAAAATGGAGATGGAACCACATGTTCCCAACAATATATTTTTCTGGTGAGGTAATGTTGAGTATTTCATTTCTCCTAATTGGATTGAGTAGTAGTAATACAGCTTGGGTACTTGAAGGCCTTGCTCTTGCGGTATTCCCATTCATATCGGTATTGCTAATAGGATATGTAAACAAAATTCAGAAACCTAAGGTAGAAAAAAATATCTATGTTTTAGCAAATATTCTCTTGATCATCTGTTCGAGTGTAGTAATTGGATATATATATACAACAGGAGAGATCAATCAATTTGAAAAGATTACATTAATTGCACTCTTAGTATGGACTCTTCTAGGGTTAATCTTCTTTGTGAAGGATACCAAACGGGCAAATGTAGTCATAGAAAGAGTGTCTTCAGTTAGAGGTATAGATATTAATCAACCAATTAAGATTAATAGGTAATCATATTATGCAAACTGTCCATATTGACGAAACAAACCAAGGGATTAGAGCAGATGCTTTTGTATCCACTAACTTCAAAGTCCATAGCCGAAGTTTTTTAAAGCATAACTGGGAAAGGCTAATATCAATTAATGGGCAAACTGGAAAACCTTCTTACAAACTTCGAAAGGGAGATATTCTAGAAATTCAGGATGGGGAAGTAGATAGACTTTTGGAAGAACATTCATTTGGAGAAATTATTCCACAACATCATGCGTTAGATATTAAGTATGAGGACAAGGATTTCTTAATCATAAATAAGTCAAAGAACCTTGTTGTACACCCTGGGGTTGGAAATCCTAAAGATACACTAGTTAATTACGTAGTTGAATATCTCCAATCAAAAGATGAATATGATCCAAGAATAGAAAGGGGAGGAATAGTACATAGGTTGGATAAACCTGTTTCGGGATTAATTCTTTTTGCTAAGAATGCTGAATCCCAGCTATATTTCCAAAAACAATTTGAAGAACATAAGGTTGAGAAAATATATCTAGCAAAAATCGAATATGGAAATGATATAAGTGGTGAATTAAAAGAAAAATTTCCAACCCAGGTATTGGATGTCTCAAAAGAGTTGGACAAACTAGTACAAAATAGTTTTGAGATTGATGATACTTGGTTAAAAGTAGAAGGATATATCGGTCGAAGCTCTATTAACAGAATGAAAATGACATTCAAAACATATACATTTAATCATGGACGATCTGCCTTGTCATACATTAAACCAGTAAGTAAAGATGAACTTTTAGTAGTTATAAAAACCGGACGAATGCATCAAATCAGAGCAACAATAGAATATCTTGGCGCAAATATTGTCGGAGATACCCTTTTTAAAACTATGAAAGGTGGAGTTGTGCCTGATGAGATAGAATTAGAATCAATTCTTCTTTGTTGCAACGATATGCAAGGAAAGAGATTAATCAACCGATTGAAATGAAAAGATTAAAAGAAAGAGGTAAAAAGCAGGGTAATAAACCACGTAAGAATATCAACATTAGTAAAATCTTGGTTTACACATTCATTTCAGCTTTGATACTTTTTTTAGGGATATATTTAGTTGTGTTACTCTCCGTCAAGCTTTCGGATTCAACAAAGGTTAACGGTTCAAATCAATATCTTCTTTCCAAGGCCAATGATGATACAAGCACAACTTTAGTGGTGTTGGAAGGAAAGAATAGCCAACAAGAGGAACGAATTAATGAGGCATATCTTTTTCTTACTAACAAGAATAAAGAAGAATCAATACTGATATATATACCCGGCTGGATGTACTATGGTGGTTTAGAGGAAGACTTCGGAAATAGTTTAGCTGTTTCTAGCTTTAGATATGCAGGCGATTTCCTCCAAGAGGGTAGAGGTATTGAATACGCAATATGGCAAATAGGACAGATGTTAGGCATAAAGGTCGACAACTATATTTGGTTTACCCCAGATGCTGTAAAAAACTATACAAATCTGTATGGCGATATCAGTGGAGTAGAAGATAGAGTAAAAGAATATTACGAAGTAGTAGAGGAGGATTCCTTAAATGATGCATTCTTCAAACTCTCCACTATGTCATCCCAATATTCTGTATTTAAAAATATGGTAGGAATAACTAAAATCGTTGGATTCGGGAATACGGTACATAGCAATTTGAGCTTTACAGGATATCTGGATTTTTTTAGTAAATTGAATAAAACTGTTGCAGGGACAGAAGCATATGGTATAGACCTATCATTTTACAGGTACTCAAAGGAAGATCTGTCATCAAGTGGTGGCCAAATTAGATATATGAACACAGAGGAGTTCGATGAGGTATATCGAAGCTTAATAGCTAAAATCATTGATAGGGCATTAGAAAAAGAACGAGTCAGGGTGGAAATATACAACGGAAGTGGGGTACCAGGAGCCGCGAAGCAGTTTGGTAGAAAGATTGAGAACTCTGGATGTGATGTTGTGAGATATGAAAATGCTCCAAGGACAATAGACCGTACTGTTTTGTACATATCAAATGAAGAAAGCTTTGCAAGCTCATTGAAGGTTGTATCTGAAATACTCTCAGGAAGTTACGAACTGATAGTTGGACGTCCCGAATTTATGACAACAGGTGATATTGTTGTAGTGTTAGGACAAGATATTAAGCAGATGTACAGTTTCTAAAAATATTTGCTTAAATACGCTTTTTACTCTAAAATTTCCATATGATTGCAGCAATGTTAATACTTCTAGTCTTTGCTGGGGCCTTTGTGGCCTTCATCTTGATTTGGGGAAGTAAAACAAACAAAGTAGAACAAAATGTGTTCGAAGATATAAGAAGTCCTTTGGTACTGCAAGTTTTGGTCCCACGAGAAAATGACAAATCGGCATTAGCTGCAGAGCAAATGTTTGCTTCTGTGCATGGAATTCTTGGAGATTTAATCAGAGGAGAGGATATAATCAGTTTCGAAATCATCTCTAGTGATGATGATGGTATTCGTTTCTACATTATTACACCAAAACATTTAGCCAAGTTTGTTGAAGGCCAGATGTATGCCCAATATCCTAATGCAGATATTAGCTATGTCGAAGATTATGCTATACGCCCAAATGGTAACGATGATACTTTTGTAACCTGTGGTGAGATTGAAATGGAAAAAGACTCGATATTCCCAATCAAAACATTCAGGAACTTTGAAGTAGATCCTCTTGCAGCAATTACTGGTGCAATGTCTGACCTTGCAAAAGGGGAGAAGGCTTGGTTGCAAATAGTCATTAGGCCAGTTTCTAATTTCTGGCAAAAAGATTCGAAGAGATATATTACGGCCATAAAAGAAGGGAAGGATATTAACGGAGAATCATTCTTTAGTAAAATTGTAGGAGGATTAGTTAAGTTGGGGAATAGTCTTTCAACAAGTGAATCTAGTCCTGCTAAAAAAGAGGTTGTTAAACTTGAACCAGGGCAGGAGGAAGAATTAAAAGAGATCGAAACTAAGATGCTGAAACTTGGATTTGAGGTTAAGATTCGTGTAGTTACTAAAGCTGAAACGCAAGAAAGATCTGAGCAAATTCTTCGAGATGTAACTGCAAGTTTCAAACAGTTTACTACCGCACACTTAAACAACTTCATACACTCAAAACCAACTAAGACAGGGAAAGAGATATATGATGAATATGTAATAAGGCATATGGATGCAGATGAGCCAGATATATTGAATATTGAAGAATTGGCTTCTTTGTACCATTTGCCAAATATTTCAGTAGAAACACCTAACATTGCATGGAGTAGATCGAGAAAACTTGAGCCACCTATGAACATGCCGACAGCTAAGGATGGTGATGTAACCATTTTTGGAGAAACAGATTACAGAGGAGCTACTGTTCAATTTGGACTTAAAAAGGCCGATCGTGCTCGTCACTTCTATCTTTTGGGTAAAACCGGTGTAGGTAAATCTACAGTCTTTAAAAATATGTTCATTTCTGACATATTGGCTGGAGATGGTGCCTGCTTTGTAGACCCTCACGGAGACACTGTAGAGGATCTTCTAGATCATATTCCTCCTAATCGTATAGATGATGTCATTTACTTTAATCCTACTGATGTGAACCATCCTGTGGGCTTTAACCTTTTAGAACTTAAGGACAAATCACAGAGAGATTTAATTGCTGATGGAGTAGTGGAAGTCTTTAAGAAACAGTTTGGTGATTCTTGGGGTCCACGACTTCAATATATCCTTACGAATACAGTAGCGACAGCATTAGAAGCTCAAGGTACTACCTTACTCGCGGTATTAAGAATGTTGACTGACAACAGCTACAGAAAATTCATCTTAAAACAGGTAAATGATCCAATTCTTTACAAGTTCTGGACAGAGGAATTTGCACAAATGTCTCAAAATCCAAGATTACTTGCAGAGGCAGTAGCCCCAATACAGAATAAGGTTGGAAGATTTGTATCTTCTGCAGTTACTAGAAACATCATTGGTCAGGTAAAGTCTACAATTGATCTAAGAGAGATTATGGATAACCGAAAGATTCTTTTGGTAAACCTTGCACAGGGTAGATTAGGAGAGGAAACCGCATCACTTTTAGGAGGTATGATCATAACTCGATTACAAGCTACCGCTATGGAGAGAGTCGACATGCCAGAGTCTGAGCGAAAAGATTTCTTCTTGTATGTTGATGAGTTTCAGAACTTCGCAACTGAATCCTTTGCAAAGATTCTTTCAGAAGCTAGAAAATATCACTTGAGCCTTACAATGACTAACCAGTATATTGATCAATTACCTTTAACTGTAAGGCAAGCTATCTTTGGTAATGTAGGAACTTTGGGTTCATTTGTGGTAAGCCAATCAGATGCATCAATATTGGAAAAAGAATTTGCTCCAGTGGTTTCTTCTGATGACTTGGTATCTCTAGACTCTCATGCTATGTATGTAAAACTTTGTATTGACGGAATGACATCAATTCCATTTAGTGCAAAATCACTACCTGTTAGATATCAAAAGTTTGATTGTAAGCAGGAAATAATTGAAAAGTCGAGAGAGAAATATGGTATGGAGCGCGAAGTTATTGAAGACAAGATCCAGAAGTGGAGTAATCAAACATACAGTGAGAAGGGGAATAGGTCGGTACCTTTAAATGAGGAACCAAGATCAGCTGAAAAATCTGCTGAGAGGAAAGAATATGTAAAACCTGTTGAAAGAAAGGAAGAACCAAAAGCTGAACCTAAAAAAGAAGAGGTGAAGAAAGAAGAACCAAAGGTTGAGCCTAAGAAAGAGGAAGAGAAAAAGAAGTACACTATAAAGATTTAGGGAATGGTTTGTGATAGAATTACTATATCAAGATATAAATTCATATAGATTGTATATATATGTCAGGACACTCCAAATGGGATACGATTAAACATAAGAAAGCATTGAATGATGCTAAGAAAGGTCAAGCATTTTCTAAACTTTCAGTACAGATTACTCATGCAGCTAGACAGGGTGGGGGAGATCCAAATATGAATCCTAATTTGAGGTTGTATATTGATAAAGCTAGAGATGCTAGTTTCCCTATGGACAGAATTGAGAAAGCAATTGAAAAGGGTGTTGGTGGAGGAGATAGTGGCATTATATTTGAAGAAGCATCGTATGAAGGTTTTGGTCCTGGTGGTATCCAATTAATCGTTGATACTATTAGTGATAACAAGAATAGGACTGTTTCAGAATTAAGACAGATATTTGATCAGATAGGTGGAAATATCGGTTCTGAAGGAGCTGTTGATTGGAATTTTGAAACTAAAGGATATATTGTTGTTAAGTCTGGTCATATGCAAAAATCAGAGAAATTTGGTGGCGAGGATACCTTCGTTGCTGATGAATCTGAAGGAGTTATGATGATGCTTATGGATATTTCTGGAATATTGGATATTCAAGAGATTGATATGGATGGAGTTAAGGGGTTTGAGATATATACAGAATATAATCAATTGGCACAGGTTAGGGATAGTATTAGTAAGTTAGGTTTTGTATTAAAGGAGGCAGAGATTGTTAAAGAACCTAAGATATACAAGAAATTAGAAGGAGAGGAATTAGAAAAAGCACAGAATGCTATAGAAAGATTAGAAGAGTATGAGGATGTTCAGAATGTATGGACAGACTTGGATTACTAGCCTCTAGCTTGTACGTATGATAGTACTGCCCAGTACTAATTTTATTACTAAATTCTTATGGCTCCTGACTTAGAAAAGAAAGGATTTTTAGATCCTAGTTATGAAGAAGATGTCTATAATTCTGCAAAAGAAGTTTTTAGCAAGTGGTTACAAGAAGAAACTACAACTCCTGAAGAACTAGAGGAAGAGCTTAACGCCAAGACCGAAAATGTAATAGGGCGTGTTCTTGGTGTTACAAGTTTTTCTGAAGAAGAAATCACTTTGTTTTTTGAATATCTACCCGATTCATATAATCATCCTGTACAAGTTTCTGGGAAACCAATAAAAGGTAACCCAAACCATAAGGTATTGAAGGAATACGTTGAATATCAGAAGTCAAAGATGATTTTTCCAAGGCCATTCGTGTTGTTACACGAACTTGGCATATATATGACTTGTGTCACAATTCCTGTGGAAAATATTTCTGCTGATAAACTTGAACAAAATAGGACAATTTTAAAAGGAAAAGCGCAAGAAACTTGGGAAAGGATTCTATATCCAGGTAACTATCCAAAGAAAAACAAAAAATAGTGCTACAATATACCCATGAGAATACTAGGAATAGATCCAGGAGTAGCAACAACTGGATGGGCAATAATTGATTTTGGAGAAGATAATAAACCACATCCCGTGGACTATGGAGCTATCCTAACCGCAAAAGAATTAACCATATCCCAAAGACTAGAAGAAATATACAAAGATTTGAACGAATTAATCCTTAAATTTAAACCCGAATATGCAGGAGTAGAAACATTACTCTTCTGTAATAATGCTAAAACAGCAATAACAGTAGGAGAGGCTAGGGGAGTAGTATTACTAACACTACAACAACACAACATACCATTAGAAGAATTCACCCCATTACAAGTAAAAGATGCCATAACAGGATATGGCAAAGCAGACAAAAGACAAGTACAAGAGAATGTAAAAACCATATGTGAATTAGATGAAATACCCAAACCAGATGATGCCGCAGATGCCTTAGCCATAGCCATAGCTACCGAAATATTGGTCTCGAGGAAACAATACTAATACTGTATAATGGACATATATGATTTCATACATTAGTGGAAAATTACTAAAAGTATTCATAGGCAAAGACTCATTTGTAGATATATTAACCGCTTCGGGAGTAGGATATCGTGTGTTCCTTACTAAGAAAATAAATATCGTAAACGATGGCTCTCCAGTAGCGCTGTACACATCGTTCCATGTAAGAGAAGATGCACAAACCCTCTTTGGATTCTTAACCGAATCAGAACGAGATTTCTTTGAAAAGTTATTAACAGTCTCTGGTGTAGGACCAAAAGTAGCCTTAGCCATACTCTCTACATATTCACAATTGGAAGTGGAAAACATGATTGTAGATGGTGATGATGCAGGATTAAGTAAGACCCCGGGGTTAGGCAGTAAGGGTGCTCAGAAGATCATATTGGAATTACGAGGAAAGATTGATTTCAAGAAAGAAACACCAAAAGAGAGTGATGATATGAAAGATTTAAAGAACGCACTCAAAGCATTAGGATTTAGTGGGGAAGCATTAAACTCTCAACTTGAAAAAGGAGAAGAGATTATGAAAAAGAACAAGGATATTGAAATAGAGACATTAATTAAAAAAGTACTATCTGAGTAATGATACAATCCAGTTCAGAATTAAAAAAGAAACCCATTCAAAAAAAAATTGCACCTAAAAAAGAGGTCTTAGATATTCTTGAGCAAGAACAAAAAATTCGTCCATCTAAATTAGATGAGATGATTGGTAGAGAACAAGAAAAGAAAACTCTAAAGATGATGATTGACTCCGCAAAGAAACGAAAAGAAGTAGTAGATCACATATTGTTCTATGGTCCTCCAGGATTGGGAAAGACAACCTTTGCGATGGCTATAGCTAATGAGATAGGGGGAAGTATTAGAATAACCTCTGGCCCTGCAATTGAAAGACAGGGAGATCTCGCAGCTATACTTACAGGATTAAAACGAAATGATATCCTTTTCATTGATGAAATCCATAGGTTATCAAGAGTAGTCGAGGAAATTCTTTACCCAGCCATGGAAGATGGTGTATTAGATATTGTAATGGGAAAAGGACCTTCCGCTAAGACTATTAGATTGAGCTTAGAACCATTTACATTAATAGGGGCTACAACACAGATAGGGAAGATAAGCTCACCAATGAGAGATAGATTTGGATTAGTACAGAGATTAGATTTCTTCACTAGTGAAGATATGGGTTCAATATTAAAACGAGCAGCTAACCTTTGGAAGATTGGAATAGAGGACGAGGCATTAGAAAAGCTTTCTAACTGTTCTCGTGGTACTGCAAGAATAGGATTAAGACTATTAAAACGAACTAGAGACTATATGGAAAACAGCTCAAACACAACCATCAATATGGATGCAGTTAATCAGACACTAAAACTTCTAGATATAGATGAATATGGATTAGAGAATATTGATCGACTAATACTTCATACAATCTTAAACAACTTCAATGGTGGACCTGTAGGTGCTTCTACGCTCGCAGCATCCCTCTCTGAAGATGTTTCTACTGTAGCAGATGTATATGAACCATACCTTATGAAATGTGGATATTTAAAGCGTACATCCAGAGGTAGAGTAATCACTCAAAAAGGATTAAAATATTTGGAAGATTTAAATGGATAGAACAGATGCAAACACAGACAGTGAGAAGAGGGGAAAGTTCCTGTTTTTAGCAGGGGTTATAACCTTAGCTATATTTCTTACTAAAGTATTACAAGGACAAGCTGATCTCCCTAATTGGAGAATATATTTAGATGGAGCAATATACTTTGTTGTTGCCTTTATTGGCTTGCTTTGGTCATTTAATTTCCAGATAAAGGTAAAGTCTCTTTTATATATCTTTCAATCAAGTCTATTTGTTCTTTCAGAAGTTGTTTTTGTAGAGATATTCTTTTTCCAAAAATTTGGAAGACTGTATGAATCTCTAATACTCTTGGCTTTGCTAATACTCATCTTTATTGGAATTTATGTATCTTTTCTGATGGCAAATGTATTCAATGTTGATCTGTTTAAGAAACTTCCATTAGTACAAGTCGGACGAACCTCCTCTTACCTGATTTCTCTCTTGATGATGTATTTCCTAACTTTCAGTATCCTTTCTTCTAGCTTGCACATATATATTGTTTTACCTATGATATTGGCAACATATATTGTTGTTCCATTAATTCATTATGTAAATATGGGAATGGAGGAGGGGGAGTTGTGGAGAAAGACTCTTCTTACAACCGCGATCTCGATGATTCTATTCCTAGGAGTGTTCTTAACTGGTAGCACACACGAGCTTACGGCTATAGCCCCAGCTTTGGGATACTACTTCGCTGTAAGCATGGTTACTCAAGAACAGATTTTTAGAAAGAATCCAGTTAGTTTTATATTCTCAATGATTCTTTTATCTTTAGCATTTTTTGCAGTAATAATTTTGAATATGATTTCAAGTTAATTAAGGGTATACATATGAGAGTAGGGGGTAGGGCCTGTAGTTGCACGAGGCCCATAGTTTCACTAATCCTATAGTAATCACTGTGGATAACTGTTTGCTAATCATTTCCCACGAATAAAAAGAATTATCAGTAGAGTATGGGTTTGAAGAATTCTTCAATTATCAATGAATGTATACATATGAGAGAGAGGGTTCTACTCTGATGAAATATATGTTACAATTCTAGAATTAATGACCGAGTATAATCGCCCTTATACGCTGTTCTATACCTTGGAAATTGGAAAAGTCCTCTTGTGTAGCTCTTTTTATTAGTTCCTTAGATTCTCTGAATATCATATTTATTTTATTTTTATTCTTTCCTTATCTATTCCTTATTCTTCCTACATAATCTCTCAAAATCAAAAAATTGGCCCCCTACTCTGATTGGTTAAAAATTATTTTTGTAGTAACATAAACATATGAAAGACAAAGTATTTCCTAAGCTACCTGATCAAGATGACTTCTTGATGGACCTACAAAACAGTAATTACAGTTCTCTTACCATACATAACTATGCCAGAGATCTTTGTATATTTGCTGTCTTTTTGAACTTCCGTGGTGTTGAGTTTAAGGATGTATCTAAGAAAGACATTTCTATGTACAAAGGATACCTAAAAGCGGGTGAACATTTGAAGGATTTGGATAAAATAAGGAAGGAATTCGTTAGAAGTGCCGGTATAAAGGCAATATCTGGGGGCAAAGCCGCTAGCGACGATTTAAGCAACGATACCGATATGGGAGCCATGAATACACCTGCGAAGAAGGAAGTATTTGAGGTTAGTTTCCTGGAGAGCTTGTACAACCGTGTGTATGGGTCGCTTGGAATATTTGAAAGACCTATGAATACCAATGCGAGAAAAAAATCTGGTTTGGATGTTAACAGTATTAATCGTATGTTGTCATCGGTAAGATCATATTTAAAATTTAGAGTTAAATGGGATTTAGAAATTCCTTTACCTGCGGATGCAGTTGATATGATGAAGGCTGAAAAGCGTGTTAAGAAGGTTGCGTCATTGCAAGATCTAACTGCACTTATTGAATCTCCATTGGAGTTTGAGTCTGATGAGAGGGTCGCAATACGTAATAGATGTATGTTGGAGATGTTGTTTGCTAGTGGCATGCGTATCTCTGAATTAATCAATCTGGATATGGAGAATATTAATGTTGAGGGTAAGATGTATATTGTTGGTAAGGGTAAAAAAGAACGTTCAGTTTTTTTGACACAAAGAAGTTTGGATTGGTTGAATAAGTATTTGAGTGTAAGGCTTAAGTATGCGTTTACGAATAAGGAGACGGAGGAACAACCTGGAGTTTTGGATAAATTAATGGCGGATGTGAATACCGAGCGTGAAACATCTGGGGATGAATTGAATTTGGAGATATTTGATAAAGGGAATAGAAAATATATTTCTTTGGTTGAGAGTTACAGACAGAGTGGGTTCCTAAATAAGTTTGACTCCCCTGCTCTGTTCATTCCTTTTTCTGGTGGACGGTATGGTAAAGAAGATATGAGGATTTCTACAAACTATTTTCAAGAAAAGATTGCTGAGTACAGACGTAAGCTTGGTATACAGATCCCTACTTCTGCACACAGTCTAAGGCATGGATTTGCTACTTACTTAGCCGAACAAGGTGCAAGTCCAGTGGCATTACAAGCTTTGTTAGGTCACGAGAGTTTAAATACTACTACTAAGTATGTACATGCAAGTGAGAAGTTTGCAGAGGAAACGGTAAGGAAGAATCATCCGTTAAAATAATAACTCCTCTGGTTAGGAGGAGTTATATTAGTTACCATTAAGTATATATCTCTAGTACGCTGGTGTATATCCTGCAAGAGGTGGTGGTGTTGGAGTGACAGTTCTGTTTATTGGTTGGGTAGCGTCTGAATTGGAACTGTTACTATTGAACCCTCCTTGTCTCATGGCTTCTTGTAATCTTTGTAAATCAGCTGGTATTGAACCATCCATAGGCTTTTTAATTTCTACTGTCGTATCAGATAATGGTAGACCTGCAGCTATTCTAGCTTGATCTTTTTCTAATGCGTCTAAAATTCTTTTACGATTAGCATCTTCGGCATAATCCTTTTGAGCAGCTGCTACGGCTTCTTTTTGTATTTCCGCCATATTTTCTGGAAGAGGAGGAGGTGTATTAGGATCTCTGTTGATAGGGTTTCTAAGACTTTCTTTAGCTACTTCTTCAATATCTGTTTGTACTTGTTTGTTTATATCATTTTTCCAGGCTTCGTATACGGGTGGATATAAATCTGATGGTACCACACGATACCCTGTTTGTCCTTCAGGTATCTCTGGATCTATTTTTGGAACTCTATTAGGATCTAAGGCCGCTGCTAATTCTTCGTCCTGATCATATGGCTTTGCCATTGAAACATAGTAATCAGAAGTTTCTTTCGCACTCATTTCTCCAGATTCCATAGATTTCAAATAGACATCATTTGACATTGCACTATCGATAAGTGTATTTAATTCTCTTCTGAACCATCCAAGTTTTCCATTTTTTGATCGAAGATCTCCCTCAAGAGAGTGGATGCGTGCATCTTTTTCTGCGAGAAGTTTTTTTAATTGATCAACTTCTGATAATGGTGCTTCAATTTCTGACGTAACAGGTAAAGGGGATATATCAATGGTAGCAGCGGTTACAGGGCTTATTGATTCGACTGCACCAAGAGTAGGTGTAGGTGTTCCCGCTACATTTTGAGAACCCTTCTCTTTATTGGGATCCATATGTTTTTAATTGGACAGATTAATACATACAATATATGTAAAGGTAAGTTCTTAGTCAAGAGCCTCCCATATCTGCAACAAGGATTGACCCACCATATGACAACCTATAGTATTGACTTCCTTCCCTCTATTTTATATAATATTAGAGTCAATATTAAATACCTGCTCTTTAATATATATACAAGAAATAATATCCTATATCATAGAAATGATGTCAGAGCGAATATCGTCTATTCCTTCTAATATCTTTTCTATATGGAAAGATAATGTTCTTTAAAATTTACTTATTCAAATATATATATGGTATTTATACCTATATTGAATTAAGTAATAAAGATGTACAAGTTACTGGGATTCTTCTTCTTAAGATTTGATCTAAGCTATGAGTGATGCACAAAACATGTATTTAGTTATATATGCTTTGTGTATCACTCGTACGACATTTCAAAAAAAAATCTATTCTAATTGGGAAAGACATATATTTAAGGAGAATAAAATGAAAAAGAATCAGAAACAAAAAGTAAGTGTAATTGTTGTGTTGCTCGTAACGGCAGTTTTCATGATGGGATGTTCCCTTACGGATACCATTCAAAATGGTGTCAAAAAGTATATTGGAATGGTACCATCTGTTGCTCCCGCGACAGAAGCTAACACAGTTGCTCAGGTTTTGCCGACTCTGGTGCCGACTCAAATGCCGACTCCAAAGCCAACGGCTCTACCAACAGCAACCGCAATGCCAACAGCAACCGCAATGCCGGTATTTCCAACAGCAGAGTCTATCAGTGCTGGAAACACACCGGAACCAGCCGTATCATCAACCGCGGAGGAGACCAGCTATACTGTTAAACAACAGGAATGGCTTAACAGTCTTAATATCCAGGTTGGCGGTGCAGCATTGGTTAAAAATCATTTACAAGTGGTTTACTATGTGCGAAGGGTCGCCGATCAGGACTACAAGTTCTATGAAACTACCCCTGCATGTCAGGCACTGGTAAAACCAACGCTTCAGACCACTGAAACTGCTTCCAACTACAGTGATTGTGGTTACGTTCTGCGAACTGGTTATGCTATGAAAGCGAAAGAATTTTTTGCAGCATTTGCATACTATCAGTTCGTTATTGATACGGAAGGAATGAAGGATTTGCCGTTTATCGAAAACGCACCCTACATCCCCTAAATAATAAACCCAAGTAACAAGTACATCGATCATCCCAGAGGGAAAAAACTTTCCCTCTGGATGATGTACTTAAGGATACAAATATAATTTGTATTTTAAAGTGCATATATAGAAGAAGTATATTAGTAATCAATATTAATATATCTCTTTTATAAGAGATAAAGTTCTTTAAAAAGCAATTTATATTATTGTAATGAGTATATTCGCAAGAATATCTCAATATTACTTAATATAGATTCACCGTTTTGTTAAAAATAGAACAATAACATTTTTTATCCTTGAGCTTTGCATATGCTTCTCTCATATTAGTATCCAATTCATTATTAGATATTGGTATGAGTGAAGCAGAACATCGCTTCTTTATTTGAAAGTAAAATTTCAAAAATAAAAATCTTATTAGATTAGAAAAACAAGGAGAAAAGAATGAAAACAAAATTGTTCGTTGTGTTGGTTGTACTGGTTGTCTCAATGTTCATGACTGGATGCAGTTTGTTTGATCTCGGAAAAAATCCTAGTTCAGCAACGGTTGTTCCAGCAGATCAGGCGGAAATTCAGGCTGCGGTAGCGGCGACGATGACAGCAATGTCACCAGCACTGCCACAACTGGAGACAACTCCAGCAGCGTCCGAATCTACCACTACCGGTTGGCCTACACCAGTCGCTATCATTAGCGGGTATGGGTCCTCAGAAGTGGATTATTCTCGTATTGAAGGGATGATGATTCTGGTTCGTACAGACCTCCCAAAGAATGAGAATAAGTTTTATCAAAGGGACCTTGTTCCTGTAACAAGTCCTGCTGATCTCGGCATCGACTGGGTTCCGCCCTTTGCGTATACATCAATCGAACGTGATTTCGATGTTGCTGCAAAGAGCTTTAAACCATGGGTAACCATTGTTGTGGATACGGTCACTGCGCAAGCAGAGACTGATTTATTGATGGCCTATGCCGATGCAAATAAAATCGATGTGCAAGTAACATCCGTAATTGTAAGAATTGACTCGCAAGGAAAAGAGCAAGAATGCTCAGTAGTTGGCATCTCAACAGATCCAACGACCAGAAGGGTCAATATCTACAAAGGAGCATTTAAGTTCCAAACGTGTGATCCATTATGGACCATACCAACCCCTGCTCCCTAAGCAATAAAGTAAGTAACAAAACGGTTACAAATAAGAGGCCCCTTTGGGTATTTTTTTCCCATTGGGGCCTCTTGTAACTGTAATATATAACAATGTAAAAGCAAATAAATATAATTATTATTTGTTTTTAGTTCTTATATCCAAAACAAATATAAATATATATAATGAGATATGCCTATCTCATCTTTTTATCTTAGAAATCGTAAAAAACTATTATTCTACCTCATCGGTTTGGTATTAATATCAGCCCTACTCTATTTCACGATTCTAAGACATTCAGGTTATATCTACTATTGGGATCTCAGTGGAGCGTTTGATTTCAGAGATCCATTTGGACAATACTTCAAACTCTTTACCTCATGGGATGCTAGTAATGTAGGCTTAAGGGATAGATTGCCGTTGGTATCCCTAATATATCTCATATATTTACCTTTCAAAGCACTTGGATTTGGGAATGAGATAGTTATTAAAATTGCTATTACTCTCCTATTCTTAGGGTGTTATACCACTATATATTTCCTAGCACCTAAATTAGTCAAATTATTTTGTAAAGACAATGTCGAGAAACAGGGCGGAATATATGTATGGGCCCTATTGATTGCTTTGGTATATGCCTTTATTCCTTTCTATGCATATCGTGTATCCCAGCTCCATCTCTTCTACATGAGCGTATTCTATCCTATACAGATATTTCTCTTTTTGAAGCTACTAAATTCTGAAAAATTGGACTTCAAAACTGTCACATTCTTTGTTATTACTATGTTTTTTGGATTAACTACACCGAATATATTAATCTTTGACCTATTTACCTTTGGAATATTCTTTGGATTTAAATTCCTTTCCAGCCTAAGGCATCTTAAAAGATTAATTAAACCAGTTATTAACCTAGTCATAGCTGCAGTGCTTGTTGTGGTAACTAATTTTTACTGGTTAGTTCCTTACTTTGTCAGTGGCTCTCCTGAACCTGGTTATGTAGTTAACAATGCAATGGTCGCCATGCTCTCTCAAGGTGCTACTATTGGGAATTTTCTTTTAGGACAGGCTGATTGGTTTGTAAATCAATCTAATCTGGGAATTCTAGATAACGGTTCTACAATGTATATTATTCAGATCTTGGGGTGTATTGTTTTCTATGCAGTAGGAATATATGGATTGGTTCGCCATATACGAAGAGAATATATCCTTCCATTCGTAATCTTACTAATTACAGCACCATTACTGGTTTTGGATATTTTCCCATTCCATGATGCGCTGATGAATGCATTAGTATATTCTCCTTTCGGATGGGTATTTAGAGAAGTGAACCGATTGTCATTCTTGTGGTATTTCTGGATGTTTGTACTCTTCGCCTTAGGTGCATATGCAATGTTCGAAAGTATTCTCTTAGATGGTAAGGTGAGACATATTTTAAAGATAATTGTTCTTCCTGCAATATTCCTTCCGTTCTTCATATATATATTTTCGGTTAATGTAAAATTTTTTGAATATCTAAAACCGGTTGAGATAGATGGAAGTATCAAATCGGTGTATAAACTTTTAGAAGATGATAATGACTATTTTAGTGTATATTATTTTCCGCAGAGAGATGCCTACTCTATTCCGTGGATGGCTGACAAGTTTAGTATTGCTGACTCGGAGGAATACAAGTTACTAGCATACAATTCTCCTAAACCTCCTGTAGACATCAGTAGTGTGATTCCAAATGGAAAGACGTCGCAAGGTATGCTGACGGATTATCTTTTTGAAGAAGAAGATCTTCTTCCAGAGTTGTCTTCTTCTTTAGCTGGTGTGGGTGTTAAATATGTGGTTATTAGAAAGGGAGCTGAACCTATAAATCAGAAGGCAGATTATGTACGTTCAGATATCATATATCCAATGTACTTATATTTGGAAAATAACAATGATTTTGAAAATGTATTAGAAAATGACTACTACATTGTTTTCAAAAATAATGCATTTAAGAGCGTTGTTGCAAGCAAACAAAATGCTATCTATACCTATTCTTCTTTCAATATTCTCGAGCATTTGGATGCAAATATTTTAGAAAGCTATGATATACGTTTTTGTAATTTTGAAGAGAATATTACAGACTGTCAGGGTGCTGAAACTACAAATGTCTTTTTGAAATACAAAAAAGATACAAATTATTTTATGGATTTTCTTTCTAAGGAGGATCAAGAAAAATATGGCTATTACCTTTATGACAATGTATTTGAGCAAGGAATTGGTGTTGATTGGGGGCGTGCATCTTACTATGATAAGGTTAATGGCGAGTTGCACAATGTGTTTAGGAACTATGATATTCATGCGTGGAATTTTAATCTCGTAGATAAGGTTGTGTATTCAGATTTATCGTTTAAGAAAAAAGTAGAAGAGAAAGATAATACACATGCTTCAGCTGTATCATTTAATCAAACTTCCACATGTGATGGTGAATGTAATGTGTTTGCATATGTTTTGTATAACCATATAGGTGGAAAATTAGAAATTACTGTTAACGGAAAGGTATATAATCTGGACACAAAAAATGATTTTGAACAGTATCAATGGGTTGATTTTGGGGCGCTCTCTTTGGTAACCGGTGAAGAAATTAAATTCTCAATAAAAAATAGCGAGGGAGTTTCTAGCTTGGGTGGTATAGTAATATTACCAAAGCAGGTTGTCTCCGAATTGAAATTGAAAATGGTTGGGATAAATTTTGTAGATGTTTCTGAAAGTGCTGTATTGGATTCTGCCAAATTGTCCATATACAAAGACAATTGCAATATTTCTTCATATGGGTATACAACAGGGTTTGTACCCAAGCTTACTCTGCAGACCAACTGTTTAAGTAGTTCAAGTTTGTATTTACGTAACTATAACTCGGACTTTTTAATATCGGCCCAAGGAGATAGCTTCTTAAATACCAACATCTTTAAAAATGTGTCTGTATACAATGCAACCTCAGAGATCTGGTTTATCGGAATTGATAATATGTTTTCGGTATTCCTCTTTGTCTTTGGAATATTAATAGTAGCGTTTTTGCTAATACTTTATTAAGGCTTTTCTGACTACTTCTCCAAAGTGTTCCATCTGATTTCTCCACATAAATTGTGATGCCCACATAACTCCTGCATCTTGTTTGGATATATAGTTATGGCTGTTTGTTTGAATATCCTGTATTACTTGTTTCCAAGTTTTTCTCAATGATCCTCTTACGAGATATCCCGTACTTTCCTTTACACTATCTCTTAGCCCTTGGACGGGGAAACAGATAGTAGGTGTTCGTTTTGATGAAGCTTCCAGAACTGTTGTTCCCCATCCCTCTTTTCGGGAGAACTGTACATGTAAATGAGATTCTTCGAAGAGTCTTGCTCTCTCTCGATCGCTAACGTAACCTAGAAATTTGACGTAATTCTCTAGCTGATATTTTTTGACCAATCCCTTTAATCTCTCTTCATCTGCACCTCTTCCCGATATTTTAAGTACAATATTTTTTATTCCAAGTTTTTTTACTGTGTAATTGATTAATCTGATAGCCTTATCAATATGCTTTGTTCGAGGCATTCTACCATGGGAGAGAATTTTAATGATGGAGTTATCTTTCTCCGCTTTCGCGTTAACCTTAGTGTTAATACCGTTGTAAACAATTGATATATTATTGGGAGCAAATCCTTTTCCTATCAGTTCGGCTCTGGAAGATGGCGAAACGGTTACAAGATATTTCTCACGTTTGTAATTTCTTACCAACATATGGGTGAAGATGAAATGGAGAATTTTACCTAAAAATTTCCCATACTTTAATCTCCATTCTTCATCCTGAAGATGATGAATGATTGTAATATTACTATCAAAATATAGTGGGATATTAAATGGGACGGCATTAAAATTCTCAATTAATAGTTTGGTAGAATCCTTAAGCTTAAAGATGAAATACAACGGAAGTATTAAATATATTGATATTGGATTTCCCATTCTAATATATTTAATACCATCTCTAACCTCCTCCTTTTTAGCCCCATTGTACATGGCTGTAAGGTAGATGACACTGTATCCTCTGTTCTTAAGGTATGTAGCTACTCTTTGAATATATATATCAGCCCCACCCTTTTCAGGATGCCATATATCTCTCCAAGCCATTATGACGATGTTATTTTTCATAGAGTGTAAAGTACTGGTTTGAATTAATAGGTTTTAGATCTTTGAGAAGTTCAAGACTCTTTTGTTTCAAATCACTATCAAGATTGATCTCTGAAGATGTATTGTAAAGAATATATTTAACATCAGAAGGTATCACGCCATTTTCAAGGATATACTCATACTCTGTTGCATACTCATACATATTTGCTCCATCAACGATTTGAGAGTTATTGATGTAAGAAATAAAATCGGAACCATAGTATCCCCACTCAAAATCCCGCATATATAGCTTCTGAGCATGTGGTAACACTAAGATTTTTGAATCTGTAGGAAGATTGTAGTATTCATTTGGAATGTTTACGAGCACTTTTGAAGATATGAGTTTACCATTTAATACGGGATAACTGTATACACAAAGTATCGTGATTAGCGGAATTAAAAGGACAAGCTTAGTGATTAATTTCTTACCTTTGATAATTCCTGCTATTACTACTGCAGGCAGTATGGTAATAGGAATAACATACATCGGCCATAGTTTACTTGAAGCCCACCTTAGGCTACTACTTAGATATGGAATCTTTTCAATTATGGACATCCCAATTCCACTTGATGCTAATACGAAAAGCAAAAGGATCAAAAGAAGAAGTAAGTATTTCTTGCTTTTCTTGTATACAATTACCAATAGTGATAATAGGAATGGAATTATTCCAAGCAATGTATAAAGAATATTCTCTCTGTATGTGGAATAAAATTCAAAAATCGGCTGATTACTAGAATTATGTAATTCCATCCATCCAAGGGCAAATTGAATTGTTCTAACAAGGGAATTAGTTTTTTCCGAAGCCAGTATCCCAGATGTAACTGTTGGCATATATGCGTTTGTTAAGAGATCTTGTGTATATTGATATATATTTACAATAAAGAGTTTATAATCCCCATTCATTGCCATGATGATTTGTATAGTAGCTATCCATAGGAGGATTAAGATTATTCCCCAGAGAAGATTCCTTTTCCAAAGTTTTTTGTCTTTAACTAAAATTTGAGAAAGTACAAGAATTTGGAACCAATACAGACCAAAGGCAACAATGTTTAATGTTGTGGTAAGGAATGAGATAGAAAAAAGAACAAGTAATACCCAATGGTACCAATTAAGTTTATTTCTAGAGAGTATGTAAATGAGCATTGGAATGGATCCGTAGGCGGCTATGAATAGGAAGTTTGGCTGAGAGAATATAAAGAAGGTAAAAAGGCTCGTTACAAATATTAATGAACCAAATATAGTCGCCCAGAAATTGTGAGTCTGTCTTCTTATTATTAGTGCTATTCCAATTATTCCAAAGAAGAAGTTTGTAAATACGTAGATATTAGAAATAACTTCAGGAGTTAAACCAATTAATTTCAATGTTTGTAGAAAAGGAACTTGAAATACAATTCCACCAAATATTACTGCGGAGGTATCTTTTATCCGACTTAATATCTGGATTGGGTTGAAGTATGGAGATGCATTATCTGCACCCATTATTATGAAATTATATTTAACATTAATTATTATTAATGCTAATGCAATTGTCGCAACGATTAGTATAGAGAGGTTTCTCTTTAGGCAGTTTATCATGATGTAATTTTAGCACAAAAGAGAATAATTAAACAAAAAAGACCCTCTTTCGAGGGTCTTTTAATGTTTATTACTTTACAAATTTGTTCTTCATTAACTGAGAGAATGCAATAAATGAAACACCTACTGCATATAATACAATACCAACAAGAACTATTGTTTCAAGATCTGCAAAACCTGTATCAATAGGTTTATGTGGTACGTATGGGTCTCCCCCATCTGCAAATACTGAAACAGCATTTACGGATAAGATTGTTAAGGATGTCAAAGTGCTAAGTAATATATTTTGGATCTTCTTCATAATTAATGAATTAGAAGTTAATTTATTACGCTTACATTATAACAATAATATGAGATTTGGTCAATACTATAGGGCTGACCGTAAGGAAGGGAAATGCTCTACTCCACGTTTATAAGCCGAGCATATCGGAATATTCTTATTGGAGAATCAAAATATTTACAAGTATATAGGATAAGGTCTGCGGAGTAATCGGTAATATATGTTTTCTCCTCTTCTTTAAATATTTCATACTTAAACACTCTTTGATCCCAAATGATATCTATTGTATCCCCTACTTTCATCTTAGGAAGGTTATAAAAAGAAATTTGCTTTCTAGTAGCATCATCCCAATATAAATAACCAAAACGATGTGCTGCAATTATAATAGGTTTTTTCTCATTCATTGGAGTTCCATACTCTGGTACTAGCCATGCGCCATTCTTCAATGCAGTTATGTAGTCTGAATCCGTTGATATTGGTGAAAATACTTCGATTTTATCCATTGTAATAAATGGGGCCTTTGGTAACGATAGGTCTTGAGCTGGCCAAACCTTGGTATTTTTCTCAACATTGATAGAGCCATCTTCAACTAATGGAGTCGCGATTTTTGTTGCTTCATTTTTTGTTTCAGAAGGTCTTAACTTGTAGACAACATATGGTGCCGTAGGAATTAATATTAAGATTATTGCAATCAAAAGTGCAAAAATCCCTAATGTTGCGTAATAATCTGAAAACCTTTTAAAAAATTCTCTCTTTCCCATGACTGTAATTATACATAAATTTGAACTCTTAGTTCTTGTTTTCTAAATATACCTCTAAAATCATACCACTATCATGCATCTCTTGTGCATTAGCTACACCAATATATCTGTAATGCCAACTTTCATAGCTATATCCTGTTGTACTCTCATATCCACTTGGATAGCTGATAACAAAGCCATATTTCCAAGAGTTGTCGTATAACCAAGCAGCTGCCCTAGTAGTATAGAAACTGCCCCCTAATCCATCGGCGACCTCACTACTACTAAAATCTATTGCAGTTCCAAGCTGATGTTGACTATGCCCGGGTCTTGCAGATATCTTATCTGCCCCGTCTACTCCATTTATACTTACCCAATGATTGTATGTGCCCACTTGAGTGCTGTATGAACGATATCCAGATACAATACTTAGATCTATGGAATCGGCAGTAGCAGCATTAACTAAATTTCTTAGATCATTAATTAGTATATTTCTGAGATAGTATCCACTTCCCTTACGAATTCCTGCATTACTTGCAAGTACTAAATCACTTGGAGCATATGATTGTGGTAGCTGATATTCCTTGTTTACAAGTACTAATAGATCATCTCCGGATCTTGTAGCGGGTTTAATTTCTTTGGTATATCTCCACCATTTGGCAGCACTGGATGTAGATATGACAGTTGGTTTTATCTCTGTACTTTGTGTATATTCGACGATTTGTTGGTTTATGGTGAGATTTCTTTTATCTTCATTTTTTTGTGTTATGGCTATTGCTGAGTCAGGTGTAAGTCTAAAAGAGGTCGACAGGAAAGCAATAACTGCTAGAAAGGTAGTTTTCATTCCACCATTATATCCTAAAAATATTACAAGATGTGTATATCATATTTTCGGTCATGAAATATATTTTCAAAGGGATATACTTAGGATATATATAAATTGTTAGGAGAGATATTATGAATATCAATATAATGGATATCAACAAAATGGCTCTTAACATGGAGAAGATGAATGTTAAGTTGGAGCATCTGATTAAACAATTGGAGAAGAACAAGGTTAAGTATCCAATCGGGTTAACATATGACAAGTTGTATGAGGAAATAACGGCTTCTGTAGATAAAGGGATAGTGCAGAATTTTAAAATTGTAAGGATTTCGTAAGATTTAACATTTACAATATATCTATGCTTACAAAAGAGGACTTAAAGAAAATTGAAGAACTGCTACAGCCTAAGTTTGATCATATTGAATTGAGACTTGACGGAATTGATAATAGACTTGATGCTGTTGAACGGAGGCTAGATGCTGTTGAACAGAGACTGGATGCTGTTGAACAAAGGTTGGATGCTCTTGAACAGAGGCTAGATGCTCTTGAACAGAGGCTAGATGCTCTTGAACAGAGATTGGATATCGTAGAGGGAATCTTAAAGAATCATGATAGAAAGTTTGTAGAGATAGAAAGAAGACTTGATAACATTGTTGAAGTAGTTGCACTTCATACGACCTTGTTAAAAGACATAAGTCTCAGATTGATATCTGTAGAAGGTAATGTAGAAAGAATGAGTCTCTCTGTTGAGAATATTTGGTCAAAATTGGCTCTTCTCTCTGCAAAAATAAAAATTCAAGAAGACAAAACGAATACATTTAATATGCTTTTAGATAAATGTGAGGATCAATACAAATAGCTTTCTATTCCTTATAGTAATGCTACTGTAGCTACCCTATCATCTCCTCCAATATTCATAATCTTTACTCCAGATGTTTGTCTTCCAAGGATTGGAACAGCTTTAAGTTCTGATCGTATAACCTTAGATTTTTCAGATATAACTACGATTTCTTCTTGCTCTGGCTCAATTATTCTTGCGGTAGATATCTTTCCTGTCTTTGGTGTTACTCTGAATGTAAAGATTCCAGTTCCACCTCTCTTCTGGGATGGATATTCCTTTAGAATAGACATTTTACCGAATCCATTCTCAGAAAGAGTTAAGACCATCATCTCGTTGTTCTTAACTATACCCATACCTGCAACGCAGTCGCTAGCTGTTTTGAATTTAATAGCTGTAACACCTCTTGTATTTCTACCCATAGGTCTTACATCTGATTCTTTAAATCTAACAGATTTTCCTTCTGCGGTTACAATCAAGACTTCATCTTTGCCTGTAGTTGGTTTAACCCAAGCTAATGAATCTCCTGTTTCAAGCTTAATGGCGGTTAGACCATTTGATCTAATCTTTGCAAATTCTGAAAGCTCTGTTTTCTTTATGATACCCTTCTCCGTTACCATTAAGAAGAATTCATAAGGGATAGCATCACCAGTAGTTTGCTGCTCTTTAATTACTCCCTTAGGATCTCTAGTTAAGACTGAAGTTATAATCTCTTCTGGTTCTAACTGTACGAGATTTACCAATGGTAATCCCTTTGCAGTTCTACCATATTCTGGAATCTCAAAGATTCTTAAATTGAAGACCTTTCCTCTATTTGTGAAGAGTAATAGCTCATCGTGGGTATTACATAGGAAGGCATGCTCAATGAAATCACCTTCTTTGGTATCTCCACCAGATACACCCTTACCACCTCGCTTTTGTGCTTTGTATGTATCAGGTGTTAGTCGTTTGATATATCCAGAATGGGTTATGGTTACTAACATATCTTCTGAAGCTACCATATCTTCTTCTGAGATTTCATCGATCTTTCCCTTGATTACCTTTGATCTTCTATCATCTCCATATTTTTCTTTTACCTCTTCTAAATCTGAACTTACGATTTCAAGAATTCTAGCAGGATTTTCTAATATTGCATTGTATGTTTTGATGTTTTCCTGTAATTCCTTGTACTCATTTTCCAACTTCATTCTCTCTAGTGCAGCTAATCTTCTAAGTTGCATATCCAAAATGGCCTGTGCCTGTACTTCCGTAAATTTGAATTTGTCCATCAAGTTGGTTTTTGCAGTTTCTTGAGTCTTTGAAGTACGAATAGTTGTTATAACCTCGTCGAGTAAATCCAAAGCTTTGATCAATCCTTCTAAGATATGTGCTCTGAATCTTGCTTCTGCGAGATCAAATTCATATCTACGAATGGTTACTGTCATTCTGAATGACAAGAACAACTCTAAGATTCTCTTCAATGGCAATGTCTTTGGCTGTTGCTCTACTAATGCAATCATATTCATATTGAATACTTTTTGCATTTCGGTATATTTGTAAAGCTTGTTTAATACTGCCTTTGGTTGTGCCTCTCGTTTCAAAACTATGACAATTCTTAGTCCTTCTCTATTTGATTCATCTCTAATATCAGCAATTCCCTCCAACTTCTTTTCTTTAACTAAGTCTGCCATTCTTTCAATCATGTGTGCCTTATTTACTTGGAATGGTATCTCAGTGACTATGATGTTGAATCTTCCTTGTTTGCCCTCTACAATTGAAGCTTTTGCTCTTTGTAATACTCTTCCTCTACCAGTTGCGTATGCATTTAATATCTCTTTTTGGTCATATATTGTTGCACCTGTTGGGAAATCAGGGCCAGGTATTATCTCTATTAAGTCTAATGGAGATATTTCTGATTTGAAATCTGGATACAGTACATTGTTTTCTGTTGCTATCTTTTCTCTCAATTCATTTATCTTTTCTGTGTATCCTAAGTCGTTAGTGTCTACATAATTTTCAAGATAGTCTTCAGGTTTAGAGTTCAATGTTCTTGGAATTATTTCTCCTGCTTCCTTTGCTTTTCTTAATTCGTTGTAAATAGCATTGCCTTCCCATGTATTGCCAAGCTTAATCATAGCTTGTAGACCGTTGATTAGTTCTTTGAGATTGTGAGGTGGCATCTTAGTTGCCATACCTACTGCGATACCATCTCCACCATTTGCTAATACATTTGGAAATGCTGCTGGTAACACGGTTGGTTCTAGTCTTGTACCATCATAGTTTGGCATGAAGGTTACAGTTCCTTTTCCAAGGTCTTTCATTAGTTCCATTGATATTTTTCCCATTCTAGCCTCTGTGTATCTCATTGCTGCTGCCATATCTCCATCGATTGAACCGAAGTTCCCCTGGCCATCAATTAGTGGATATCTGGTAGAGAAATCTTGAGCTAGTTTAACTAATGTAGGATATATGACGGCTTCTCCGTGAGGATGGTAGTTACCTGATGTGTCTCCTGCAATCTTTGCGCATTTTCTGTAATGTGCACTTGGGGTTAATGCTAAATCGTTCATAGCCACAAGTATTCTTCTTTGAGATGGTTTAAGACCATCTTTTACTTCTGGTAATGCACGAGATACTATGACGGACATTGAGTAGTCTATGTAGTTAGACTTCATTTCGTCTACGATTGATCTTTCTGCTACTTCTCCGGGTTTAAATGAAAGACTGAAGTTTATATCTCCATTATCATCCTCTGGTTCAGGTACTATCTCCTCCGCTTCTACTACAGGAGTTTCCTCTGTTGTTGGCTTCTCTTCTGCAATTTCTAATATTTTTTCTTTTTGCTCTTCGTCTGTCATGATTTTTTGTTAAATATCTAAGTTAGCTTTAGTTGCATAGGTTTGTATAAACCTTCTTCTAGGAGGAACCTCATTGCCCATTAACAATTCAAATGTCTGTTCTGCTTCCTCTGCATCTTCAATATGTACTCTCTTCAATACTCTAGTTGCAGGATTCATGGTAGTTTCCCATAACTGTTCTGGATTCATTTCTCCTAAACCTTTGAATCTATTAGCTATAACAGTCTTTCCTTCTTCTTTTGCTTCTTTAACAAATGCATCTTTCTCAGCATCATTTAAAAGGTAGTACTTCTTCTTACCTATTTCTACTTTGTGTAGAGGAGGCTGAGCAACATATACATAACCCTGTTCGATTAATGGCCTGAAGAATCTGAATAACAATGTTAATACCAAGTCGGTAATATGGAGTCCATCAACATCTGCATCACTCATGATGATAATTTTGTGATATCGAAGCTTCTTAACATCCAATGTGTCTCCAATTCCAACACCTAACGCAGTTGTAATATTGTTGAATTCTTCATTGCCCAATACTCTGTCGACTCTATATTTATGTGTATTCAAAATCTTACCTCTCAAAGGAAGTATAGCTTGGATGTGTCTATCTCTACCCTGTTTTGCAGAACCACCTGCTGAGTTTCCCTCAACTATGAATAGTTCACTCTCTGCAGGATCCTTACTACTACAATCAGCCAGCTTACCTGGTAGGTTTGTAGATTCTAAAGCACCTTTTCGTATGACAGCATCTCTTGCAGCTTTGGCAGCAGCCTTAGCTTTGTTGGAAAGTACAGCCTTCCCGATGATTGCTTTCGCCTCATTAGGATGCTCTTCAAGATATGTAAGCAATTCGTCTCTAACAACTTTCCCAACAATACTTTTTACTTCTGGATTGTTTAATTTGATCTTTGTTTGACCTTCAAATTGAGGATCTGGAACTTTAACTGATATTACTGCGGTTAATCCTTCTCTAACATCATCTCCACTTAATCCTGCACTAAGACCTTTTAGTAAATCAGATTTTTGTGCATATGAGTTAAGTGCACTAGTAAGTGCTGTTCTGAATCCTGCTAAGTGAGTACCACCTTCTGGGTTAACAATATTGTTGGTATAGCATCGAACATCTTCTTCCAAGCTATCAGTATATTGCATTGCAACTTCTACTATGACATTCTCGTCTTCTTTATTCATGTAGAAAGGCTCTGTACTGATTGGCTTTTCGTTTACAACTAAGAACTGTACATATGACTTAATACCATCTTCAAAATATACATCGTAGTTTCTAGCCTTATCCTCTCTAGCATCCGTGATTGTTATTCTTAATCCTGCAGTTAAATATGCATGTTGTCTACAACTCTTAACGATTGTATGAAAATCAAAATCAATGGTATCAAAGATCTGTTTGTCTGGTTTAAATGTATGTTCAGTTCCTGTCCCAGGTTCTTTTGAATCCCCAATTCTTTCTACAGGTGCAACAGGAATACCTCTTTCATATCTTTGCTGATATAGTCCGTCTTCTTTTCTCACAGTGGTAACCATCCATTCAGAAAGTGCATTGGTACATTTCATACCAACACCGTGTAAACCACCAGATACTTTATATGCACCTCCATCAAATTTCCCTCCAGCGTGAAGATTGGTCATGACGGTTTCAAGAGTGGAAACTTTAGTTTCGGGATGCATTTCAACAGGAATACCTCTACCGTTATCTCTAACAGTTAAAGATCCATCTTTATTAAAGATTACCCATATATGGGAACAGTATCCTGCTAATGCTTCGTCAACGGAGTTGTCTAAAATTTCTGTGAATATGTGATGTAGACCAAATTTATCGGTAGAACCGATGTACATTGCTGGTCGTTTTCTAACAGCTTCTAATCCTTTTAAAACTTGAATGTTAGATGCTCCATAATCACTTTGTTTGGTCATTATATATGTGGTTTTCGTAATTTAGTTTACCAGTCAAAATACCCTATATTTTACCCTTTTTAGGGGTAAATGTTAAGCGTTTAGATATAACAGTAAAGCCTCTAATACAAGCTTTTTATTACAATTACTGTTTATCTTATCTCTGGTTTCTTGTATATACTTCAAACGCTCTGAAATAGCCCTAGAGCTATTTATATTATCATTTTTAATTTCCTTTTCAAGCTCTTGTCTAAAGTACTCCTCTATTTCACTCAATAATTCAAGGCATTTTACTTTCTCCTTAGAAATACTGTCAATATATTCAAACTGTTCAACAAGGTCTTTGTCGAGAATCATTGGCTTTGTGTTTTCTAATGTTTCAGCAATTCCTTGGTTGATATACACTGGTTTTGATCTTGAATAGATCGTAGGCAATACGTTTTTCTCATTATCTACACAAAGTATGTATATTGTGTCATCACTACTCTCTTCTAAAGTTTTTAGAAATGAATTTTGGGCTTGAGAGGTTAATTTCTCCGCTTGGTATATTATGGCAACTTGCTTAGAGGTTCCGAACGGTTTGAAGATCATCTCTTTTATGAAATCTTTGACCTCCTCTATTCCAATGCTGTTCTCTTCTCTCCTATCCAATATGTGTATGTCAGGAGTTTCTTGTATTGATGATATTTCTTGCCCTAACAGTTTGGATACAAACCTAGTCAAATAGCTAGTTTGTTGTTGTATGTTTTTACTTATGAAGAGATATGTCATAGCCTATTCTACCATATGATATTCAATTACTATCAATCATTGACTCTCTATACCGGTTATCATAAACTGAATGAAGTATTAGATTACAAACTGCTGCCCAATGATAACTAAAAGTTCGCTTTTAAAATACTTTCAAAGTAAAGGAATAATTAATGACGATGACGCAAGAAAGGTTCTTGTTGAAAGAAGTCGTAGTCAAAAAAGTGAAGAGACAATAATCAAGGAAATGGTATTGGCAAACGATGATCAAATCGCTCAGGCGAAAGCAGAGATTTTTGGCATACCATATGTAAACTTAAAAGAAATTGATATTCAAGAAAGTATCATCTCTGAGGTGAGTGTAGATGCTTTGCAAAAATACAGAGCTGTTCCATTTGAAAGAACTCAGGATGCGGTGAAGATAGCTATGCAAGATCCATTTGATATACAGGCGACTCAAGCTCTTCAAAGGAAATATCCAGCAGGTACAAGAATACAGGTATATATAACTACTGCTGAAAGTATTGGATATATATTGGACCGAAGGGTTGGAGAGACGATGAGTACAGAGGTTACCGAGGCTTTGGAAGATGTTGAGATGCCAGTAACAGAAATCAATGAAGATCCAAATATATTGGCAAGCTCAGATCTGTCGAGTGCTCCTATTGCAAGAATTGTTAATGCAATTCTTCAATATGCGGCCATTTCCAAGGCATCCGACATTCATATCGAACCTATGGAAAAGAAAACTCGAGTTCGATTTAGAATCAATGGTGTTATGACTGAAAGACTTACTCTCCCTGCTACATTAAATCCTGCAGTTATATCAAGAATCAAAATTCTCTCTAACCTTAAGATTGATGAAAAACGTATTCCTCAAGATGGTAGGTTCCCAATCAAAGTTAATGGCGCAAAGATAGACCTTCGTGTTTCTACTATGCCAACAATATATGGAGAAAAGGTGGTTATGCGTCTTCTTGAATCAGACACCTCCAATGTTACATTGGAATCTACAGGCATGAGAGGACATGCATACAAAGTCTTCTTAGATGGTTTGGGTGTAACAAATGGTATTGTGCTTGTTACTGGTCCTACAGGTAGTGGTAAAACTCGTACATTAGCATGTTCGTTATTAAAAGTTAACGATTCAAAAGTAAATATCATTTCGCTTGAAAACCCTGTTGAAATCCGTGTTCCTGGGGTTACTCAAGTACAAATTAATCCAGATGCAGGGCTTACCTTCGCAACTGGTTTGAGATCTGTTTTGAGACAAGACCCTGATATCGTAATGGTAGGAGAAATCCGAGACCAAGAAACTGCTCAGCTTGCAGTGCAAGCATCACTCACAGGTCACTTGGTGCTTTCTACACTCCACACCAACAGTGCAGCAGCAGCTATCCCAAGACTACTTGATATGGGAATTGAACCGTACCTTCTTTCTTCAACTATACGAACGGTAGCGGCTCAGCGATTGCCAAGGCGAATATGTGAACATTGTGTTGAAGCATATCCTGCATTACCTGAGGTAGTACAAAACATAAAAGAAGAGATGAGTAGTGTCCCTGGTTTCGACGTAATCCAATATCTCACTCGAGTAGCAGCTTCTCCGAATACCTCTGCGGATTTCAACTTTACACCAAGAAGTTCTGCCTTTAAGGGACCACAAATTGGACAAGATGGTCAGCCAATTCTTTACCTTTACAGAGGAAAGGGCTGTGATAAATGTGGTGGTACAGGATATTCTGGACGAATAGGTATATTTGAAGTGTTAGATGTAACGGACAAGTTAAGCAGAATGATGATGGAAACAGTTACTGACAAAGATATTGAAAAGGTAGCTCAAGAACAAGGAATGTTAACAATGATCGAAGATGGATACCTAAAGGCACTTGAAGGTATTACCACAATTGAGGAAGTCATGAGAGTGTCAAAAGAGTAAATTTTTGATATAAATAAAGAATGGATAATAATACTGCCCAAGATAACAATGTAAAATTTGGATATACCAATGTTCAAACTCCCTCATCTGTTCCATCACCAGCCGGACAACCTTCTCAACCTGCGGCACCTACTGTAAATGACATTGCACAGATTACTCAGAAGATAGATGAAATTAACAAGATCCCCGAAGAAGTAAAACCTGTTAACTCATATGTAGCTCAGCCTACAGAATTGCCCAACTTAGATAGAACATTTGAGGATGTTGGAATTTTGCCAGATGGCCCTTCTCCTCTTCCCTCATCTAATATGACATTAAATTCACTCGGAAGATCGGGTAACAGTTTAGACGATATTATGCCTGAGTTTAAAAAACCAAAGGCAATGGAAAGAGATCCTAAATCAAATAATTTAGCACAACCTGTCGAAGTGGTTGATGTTATTCCAGTTAATGATAATGTGGTAAATACTTCTTCTGAAAATAAGCTTCCTAATTACTCTGTCAATGGAACAAATGCATCTAAATATAAGATTCAAGACTTGCTAGGACTTACAATTAGCAGAAATGCCTCAGATCTACATATTGCGGTTGGGTATCCTCCTGTGATTAGAGTTGACGGAGAACTCGAAGAAGTTGGCGACAGAATATTAAATCCTCAAGATGCAGAAGAATTGATCCTTTCAATCCTTTCAGATGAGAAGAAAGAGCTTTTAGAAGTGAACAGAGAAATCGACCTAGCATACACCTATGAAGGCGGTTCCAATGCTAGATTCAGAATCAATGCTTACTATGCAATGAAAAACTTAAGTGCTGCATTTAGATTAATTCCTTCAAGAATTAGAACAGTAGAAGAATTGATGTTACCTCAGATGTATCATCAATTTACGAAATTGAAACAAGGATTAATACTTGTTACTGGTCCTACAGGTCACGGAAAAAGTACTACCCTTGCGAGCTTACTTGAAGATATTAATAGAACTAGATTCTGTCACATTGTAACTATTGAAGATCCCGTTGAATATGTGTTTGAAGGAAAGAAAGCATTGATTGATCAAAGAGAGATGAACGATGATACTCATTCCTGGGATATTGCTTTACGAAGTGCATTAAGACAAGATCCTGATGTATTGTTGGTTGGTGAAATGCGAGACTTGGAAACAATTTCAGCCACTATTACTTTGGCAGAAACTGGTCACCTTGTCTTTGCAACACTACATACAAATAGTGCTTCACAAACAATCGACCGTATTATTGATGTATTCCCAGATAATCAACAAGCTCAAGTACGTGCACAGTTATCAAATATATTGGAAGCAGTTGTGGCTCAAAGACTTATACCTCTCGAAAAAGGTGGCCGAAGAGCTGTCTCTGAAATCATGTTGAAGAATTCTGCAGTTGCAAACTTAATCCGAGAAGGTAAAACCAATCAGATTGATAATGTCATACGAACAAGCTCAGATATTGGAATGATCTCTCTTGAAAAATCATTAGTAAATCTAGTAAGAGAAGGTATTATTTCTGTCCAAAAGGCACAAGAATACGCGGTATTCCCTGAAGAAGTATTAAGATTATTAAAGAATTAAAATGAAGAAATTTAAATTTTCGGCAAGAGATGTTCAAGGCAAAATTATAACTGGTGAGATAGAAGCACGAGACCCTGGATCTGTCGCAGATATACTTCATGATAGAGGTTTGATAGTGGTAGGAATTAAAGAAGGTATGGGTATTGATTTTGAAAAATTATCTGAGATTAATATTGGAGGAGTACCCGATAAAGAAAAAGTTATCTTCATGCGACAGATGTCCACAATGGTTGGTGCTGGCTTGCCTCTTACAAGGGCTTTAGAGATTATGGTTCAACAAGCAGGAAATCCATTCTTCAAACGTGTGCTAAAAGAGGTTCTATCGTCAGTTCAATCTGGAAAATCATTATCAATATCTTTTAGAGAACAGGATGAAATCTACGATGATGTCACATTAAACTTAATAGAAGCAGGTGAAGAGAGTGGAAAATTAGAAGTAATATTAGAGAGACTAGCAACTGAGTTAGAAGAAAAAAATAGTTTATCCAGCAAATTAAAATCTGCAATGATATACCCAATAATTATATTGGTAGTCATTGTTGTAGTTGTAGTATTGATGATGATGGTGCTCATACCTTCCATGGCTCAAATATATGGTGATTTTGGAGCTGAATTGCCATTGGTTACAAGAATGTTGATGAGTATGAGCTCCTTCTTTATTGGCTATTGGTGGGCAATATTAGTAGTGCTTGCGGTTTTGATAATTGGAGGTAAGTACTATTTGGATTCTCCAAAAGGAAAGCGAAGCTGGGACAAGCTTGTACTTAAGATTCCAGTTATCGGTGGAATTATAACGAAGATGCAGTTATCACAATTTACAAGAATATTGGCACTACTCCTTGGAAGTGGATTATCAATTATTAAAGCTTTGGAACTAACAGCTTCTTCACTCAGTAATAGCATGTTTAGAGATACAATTATTGAAGCCAAATCTGAAGTTGAGAAAGGTGGTGCCTTAGCATTACCAATTGCAAGAAGCGAATACTTCCCCCTACTCGTTAGCAGTATGATTGCGGTTGGAGAAGAGACAGGAGAAATTGATGCGGTATTAACAAAAGTGTCACAATATTACAAAGAAGAGGTTGATGTAGCTACTACAAATATGGCATCTGTCTTGGAACCTGTCTTCCTTATTATAATGGGATTGGCAATAGGGTTTATTGCGTTAGGTGTATATATGCCTATGTTCCAGTTATCTTCTGCAATACAATAGGTTAATTTGTCATTGACAAGGTATGGAAAGTTTTGTAATCTTTATTTAGTTAAATTAATAAACTGTCTAATTAAACATGAGAAAGAATCTCTATGAAGCATTCACATTAGTAGAAATGCTTATCGTTATGGGTATCCTTATTATCTTGATGGCTGTAGGTATTACTGCTGGAAGATT
>Ga0209373_10000546_pt1 | contig 59516 bp, 56 predicted proteins | sample Higcelweek5metaG_FD_187173 | JGI IMG/M metagenome (GOLD analysis project Ga0209373, IMG submission 187173) | Freshwater pond sediment microbial communities from the University of Edinburgh, under environmental carbon perturbations - High... | ecosystem: Environmental > Aquatic > Freshwater >...
CGACTTTTTCAAGGATTTTGGCGCAGGCACGCCGGACGGTAGCGGCAGCCTTAGTTGAGGGCGCGGCGCTTGAGATTGGCGGTGGTGATTTTCACAGACCGGAGCTCGACTCCGGGTTAACAGAGAAGGAGATGAACATGCCTATGATGGATAAAACAGGTCCCATGGGGACTGGTCCGGTTGGCCGTGGACGCGGCGGCTGTGCCCGTAGCGATGAAGAAAGCGAGCGTTTCGCCGGAGAAGGTCGTGGAGGCCGTGGCCGTTGTCATGGCGGGCCGCACGGTGGCCCTCATGGCGGTGGCAGAGGTCAGGGCCGTTGTTGTGATGTTGGTCGCCGCGCCGTTGCCGAGACGATGAGTCCTGAACAGGAAGCCGCTTTTCTTGAACAGAAGATCGGCGAACTACAGTCCCGCCTTGATGCGCTGCGCGGTTAAGTTGCTCATTGGGTTGAAAGACAAGGAAGAGGGAGCCCTTTGTTGGCTCCCTTTTTTTGCCCCTTTCTTTTCGGATAGTGATTTTTTAGACTCCTGAAGAGGCATTCAGGCACAGAGCAAGGAACAAGATATGATCATGCGCAAATGGGCGACGCCGCTCGTCATCGGCTCTTCGGTTGTGATGGCCGTGACGGGCCTCTTGATCTTTTTTCGTCTGGATAGCGGTTATAACAAGGTGGTGCATGAATGGATTGGCTGGGCCATGGTGGTCGGCATCATCACGCACGGGCTTGTCAATCTGAAGCCTCTTTTGAATTATGTGCGCAAGAGCCTGATGGGGCAGTTGATCATCGGGGTTTTTCTTCTTGTGCTGGCCTTGTCCTTTTTGCCTCAAGGTGAAAGAGAGGGTGGTGGCGGGTCGCCTTTTGTCATTGCCTTTACCGCGCTGACCAAGGCTCCGTTGACGCAGATCGCGCCGCTGGCCGGACGATCTGTCGAGGACGTTCAGCGCGTGCTAGACGAAGCCGGTCTGCCGGTTGCTGATCCTGCATCCAGTCTGGATGCGGCTTATGGCCACGATCGCCGCAAGATGGTGCAAGCGATCAGGTTGTTATGGGCTGGTTCCGGTGGAAAGGGTTCTTTGGGCAGGCGTTAGTTTTGGGCATCGTTCATCCGTTGCGCTTCGATCACTTTGGCGATTTTGACCCAGCGGAAAAAGGCGACATTCACCCCCAGATAAAGGCCAAAGAGTCCGTCAAGGAAATAGCCGCGCAGGAAGTAATAGCGCACGAATTGATAAGGAAATTCGGTGAAGAGTCGCAGGGTGCTGTAACGCTTTTTCTTCACCGCTGTTTCGACATTGTCGTCGGTGTATTTGTTCAGCTTGGCAATCGACTGTGACAATTTCACATAGGAATAATGGTGACACGGCGCGGCAAGCTGGCCGACAGGGGCCTCTTGCGTCATCGTGATACGGTCTTCGGTCAAAAGGTCCGCGTGCATGGTGGCATGGGCGCGATGATAAAGCCTGATGATGTTATAGGTCTTGGCCCATGGGCGCGGCTTTGTCCGGCCCGGCAACACGTCGGCAATGCGCATGTTATAGGCCGGATACGCTGCGCCCGTTTTCTTGATCGCGTTGATCTCTGCGATCAGCGCGTCCGATAATACCTCGTCGCCATCCAAAGACAGAACCCAGTCGTTGGCGCACTGGTCTTGGGCAAAGTTTTTTTGATGCGCATAGCTGACCCAGTCGTGATGGATCACCTTGTCCGTATAACGACGCGCGATATCCAACGTCCCGTCGGTCGATCCGCTATCCACAATCACGATTTCATCCGCAACCTGCTTGGCCGCCTCCAGCGTCCGCGCCAAACGCTTCGCCTCGTCCTGCACGATTAAATAGCAGGAAAGCTTCATGGAGAAGGGCTCTGTAGAGGAGGGAGTCTGAGTGTTCATAGAACGACGACAGATATTTTACGAAAGATTGGTTGCGGGGGCCAGATTTGAACTGACGACCTTCAGGTTATGAGCCTGACGAGCTACCGGGCTGCTCCACCCCGCGACACCTAGAATTGAGCCTGAGCTATCGGGACGCATCCCGGTAGCTCTTTTGTTTTGTCCTAAGCCCTATCGGGCTACGGACTGGCGGGCTGCTCCACCCCGCGACACAATAAGCTTACGAGCTTGTACCCGTTTCCGCTTAAGAGAGTGTCGTTGTATAGCGTAGGGCGGGTAGATGCAAGGAAATTAATAAAAAAGGGGATTCTTCGTTAATGCAGGCCGTTTTATCAAGGTTCACGGTTCATTTTGAACCAGTTGGCGACATTGCGATTATGTTCGTCGAGGTTCTTGGCAAAGGCATGGCCCCCCGTTCCGTTGGCGACGAAATAGAGGAAGCTTGTTTTCTCGGGATGCAGGACGGCTTCGATGGCGGCCTTTCCGGGATTACAGATCGGCGAAGGGGGCAAGCCAGCGTTGGTATAGGTATTGTGCGGCGAAGGTAAAAGGAGGTCGGCGCGCGTGAGTTTGCGACCCAGACTTCCTGTGCCGTCGGTAAGGTCATAGAGTACGGTCGGGTCGGACTGAAGCGGCATGCGAAGGCTTAGGCGGTTGATAAAGACGCTGGCGACCCTAGGCCGTTCTTCGGCCAGCTTGCCTGTCTCCTTCTCGACAACTGAGGCGAGGATCAGGGCTTCTTGCGGTGAAGCGAAGGGCAGGTCCTTGTCGCGGCCTTCCCATGCCGATTGCAAAAGGGTTTGGGCCTCTTGCTGCATGCGTTTGATCATATCGGCGCGGCTGTCGTTCAGGGCATAGTTATAGGTTTCGGGCCGCAGGCTGCCTTCGGGGGGGATGGCTTCAACGGCACCCGACAAGGCGGCGGTGTTGTTCAAAAGCGTGACGATTTCATAGGAGGTCAGGCCTTCGGGAATCGTCAATTGGCGAATGACCGTTTTGCCGCTTTGAAGCAACTTGGTGACGTCCAGAACATTGCTGCCCTTGGGGATCAGGTATTCACCGGCGCGGAGCTGGTTGTGCGCCATCATATAGGCCGAGAGGCGGAAGAGCATCTTGTTGACGAGAACATTTTGCGTATCAAGGATCTGGGCGATCTCTTGAACCGAGCTGCCGCGTGGGATTACGACGGTTTGGTCTTCGGTCATGGGGCCGCTGACATGCAAAGAAAGCATGAAAAGGCAGCCCGAACAAAAGCTGACGATAAACAGGAACAGCGCGATATAGGGCAGGATCAGATAACGCAATCTGGGGCGCGTCACAACGGGCGGCGCAGAAGGAAGAGGATCAGGCTGGCTGGTGGGCGGTTGCAGTTCGCTCAAGAGAAGTTCCCGACAGGAGGGGGGGCTAGACGATACCCCTTATCGAAGAGAGAGGGGATTAAAAGAAAATGGTGCGCCCAAATGGACTTATATCGAACTATTCAGACGCCCACGAAGTGATTAACACAATGGTTGAGTGGGGCGCAATCTTAAATAATCTTCAATCAAACCAGCCGACTAGCGCAGAGGCTCATTTTTAAGAAACAGCACGGCTTTGCCCTTGTCGCGCGTGCTTATGGTTAAGGTTTTAACGATTTAATTATGGCACGAAAGTAAATATATGCATCAGTTTTATGGTATACTCAGTCCAAGGTTTTTGGGGTTGCCATAAGCTTTATAATCGCAGGGAAGGATAAAATCATGCGTACTAAGATCATATCGCCATATATAGACCTTTACCGTCCTATAGACCTTTATCGTCCTTACACTGAACTTACCACTTCACAGGTGGGTGTAGAAAAAGCACCCCATAGATTTTCTGGGGTAAAAAATGCAGCCAAAGCCCTTTTTGAAGCTGCAGCAACAGCTGTATGTGTTGTTGCTGGTCTTGGCATTGCAGGTGGTGCTTTTATGCTTGCTGTACATGGTACAGGGCTTTGGCAATTTGTTGGAGTCTGCGCAACAACTTTCGGGGTAATGGGTGGCTTGTCGGGAGCTGCTTCTGGGCGCCCATCCCATCGTTCAAAATTTTCTAGTTATCAGTTGTAATTGTAAACTAATGCAGCCGCAAAAGTATGTCGACAAGCTTCATTAAGCATATATCCCCGTGGACTCGAACTGCCTAACATTTTGTCACACATAGAAAAAACGAAAACACTTATCCTGAACAAAAATTTTTCAGAGATTTTAGAACTGGTTACAACGTCCTAGAAAATAAGAACAATTAAACCTACCGAAGCGTTAGCTTCGGTGAATGGTGCGGTCAAGAAGACTCGAACTTCCACGAGATTACTCCCACAGCGACCTCAACGCTGCGCGTCTACCAATTCCGCCATGACCGCACGGGGCTTGCGCCAGTAGAAGGCGTAGGGGTAGCAGAAGAGGGGGAGGTAAATCAAGCCACGATATGATCTTTTTGTAAAAAAATGTCGGACGCTCCTCGGGGCTTGTGAACGGGGCGGCACGGGGTGTTATCTATTTTTTAACCATCGCAAAATAATGGAACGCATTTTTACTTTCATTAAGGGTTTGTTGCCTCTGTCATGATAAAGTAGGGGTGTTTGATAAGGCTATTTGAAGGATGTCCTTTATGAAGCGGCCTCTTACTTATTTTGCTCTTGGCGTAACGGCTTTGGCCTTCTCTAATTGTGCGCGGCATCCTACGCCAATCGATCCTTCCAGTAGAGCAGAGAATCCGGTCACTCTCTCACATGAAGCCGTGCACCAGCAAGAAACTAAACCAACGGCGTGGGAGCAGTTCAGTAAAGGTGTGCGCGGTTTGGATGATCCGGTTGCCTTGGCTCGCGATCCCGATCGGACGGAGGATGAATTATATACCAAGAAACATGTGCAGTTTCAGTGTGCTGCATCGGTGCCGCTCCTCTGGCCAGAGGCCTCATCGGAGAGGCAAAAGAAATTCTGTGATGATTTTGTAAAAGATCAGGAAGTGGAAAGTTATCGTGGGGAGATTAATAACAAGTTAGGCGTTCAGGATACAGGGTTGACGGTTCTGGAAGTCGCAGGGGCTTTTGTGGCTCCGCCATCCCTTGTCGTTAAGGCTGGCCTGAGTGTCGTTGGCGGCATTGGTGGCGCAGTCATTGATGATGTCGGGCACTATGTCTTTCAGCAAAACGCAGAGCAAGACGGATCGCAAGTTATCTCCTGTTTGGGAGATATTGCCAAGAATACGGGCACGTTGCCGTGGGATGTGGTTAAGGCGGGATGGGGTTTTGTCTCTGGTACAGGATATGCTGTTGCCAGTCTTTTTTCCTCGGACGAGCCGGTACCCGATGCCGTAGCCCCAACGGTTCCTGAAGCAAAGCCCGTACAGCCTGCTGGGCGCAGGGCTACCTTAAAGCAAGTTGCGGCAGAGCAGGTGGAGGCGGACTCTCTGTCGCCGATCAGTGCCGAGCGGCGAATTATCATGGAGGGGGCGAAGGGAGCCCGTAAGCAGTCAACGCCTTCGCATGCTGGCGGACCGGGATAGCGTTGTTTGCCGGAATCCCACCCAACAAAAAACCCCGCCGTTTTTCAACGGCGGGGTTTTCTTTTACAGCTCAGGCCTTACTTGGCAACAGCAACCGTGTCGATTTCGACATCGACGCGGCGGTCGGGTTGCAGGCACTTGATCAGCTTGGCCTTGGACAATTTCTTCGGGCAGTTGGTGGCGGTCACGCTGTCACCGAACCAACGGGTCTCGACAACTTGCGCGTTGATGACGCCCTTGGAGACGAGGTACTGACGCACAGCGTCGGCGCGCTTCTTGGACAGTTTTTCGTTGGCTGTCGCGCTTCCGATACGGTCGGCATAACCGGCGACACGGACATTCGTCACGGACGTGCCCTTGGCGATGATGCTGGCGGCCAAAGCGTCAAGAGCCTTCTTGCCATCCTTGGTCAGCTTGGCCTTGCCAAAGTCAAAATAAACGGACTTTGTTTCGGTCTGGATTTGCGGTGCGGCTTGCTTTTCGCCGCCGCATTCGTCGCAGCCATTTTCCCAATTGGTGCGCAGGCAATCGCCAAGGGTTGTCTTGACGACAGCACCGTTGCTGTCGCGGACGACGTCGAGGGTTGAAGCTTGGGCGGAACCCATACCAAGAACCAGAACGGCTCCGGCAAGAAGAAGTTTCATCGAATGAGTCATGTTTATCTCCATCAGAGTAAGTCAATGCCGTAAGAGGGGGTAAGGCAACGGCCTTTTATCTCGCATAGACATTAAAAAACGATTATCGCAAGGCATCAAGGCCTAAAATTGTCCGAATGTGCTGTTTTTGCAGGGGCATGCGCTTTTCAGGCAACAGTCTGTGGGCTTTTGGCACGCGGCGGCTTATGATACAGTCCTGATTCGTTGCTGGTCGTCAGATAGGCTCTTTAATGTCTCCTTCAAGTCCTTTTGTTTATGCGCCATCGGTTTCTTCGGATCAGAGGCTTGATCTGGATGATCCTTTTATTGGTATTTTGGGCGAAAAAGGCGGGCGTGAGAGCCTTTGGCTGGGCAAAGCGGTGCCCCGTTATACAAGCTATCCCCCCGCCACGGCGTTTGACGAGGTGCCGACGGTTCAGGAATATCGCTCGGTTTTGGCCGCGCTGCCTGTGGCCGAGCCGTTGTCCCTTTATTTCCATGTGCCTTTTTGCCGGTCTCTCTGCTTTTATTGTGGCTGTAATACCTGCGCGACAAGTCAGCATGAGCGGGTGACGCGCTATATGGGCTATGTCCATCGCGAGATGGAGAATATCGCCTTGTCGGCGGCGCAGCCGCGCAAGATTAGCCATATCCATTTTGGCGGCGGTTCGCCCAATATCCTCTCGGAAAAAGATTTGGGGCTTTTGTTTGGTTCTCTGATGCGTCGCTTCAACATGAGGGACTGCCGTGAAATAGCGATGGAGCTGGACCCCCGCTTGATCACCAAGGCGCAGGTCAGAATTTTGGGCATGCTGGGGGTGAACAGGGTGAGCCTGGGGGTTCAGGATTTCAATCCCGAGGTCATGCACGCGATTGGCCGCAAGCAATCCTATGAAATGATCCGCGGGGCCTGCGACATGTTGCGCGAGGCCGGTATTCACGACATCAATTTCGATCTGATTTACGGACTGCCGCTTCAATCTCCGGCTTCTTTGATCGAAACGGCGCAGGAGGTTGTCTCTCTGCTGCCCAATCGCGTGGCCTTGTTTTCCTATGCCCACGTGCCGCAGGTCAAAAAGCATCAAAAGATTCTGGAACAATATATTCTGCCCGGTCCCCATGCCTGTTTGGCGATGGAGGCAGCGGTGCGGCGCGTGCTGGTTTCGGCGGGCTATGCGGAAATCGGTATGGATCACTTTGCGTTGCCCGATGATCCGCTTGATCTTGCGGCAAAGAACGGCACGTTACGCCGGAATTTTCAGGGCTACACGGATGATAGCGCAACGACCATGCTGGGGCTCGGGGCCAGTAGCATCGGGCGTACGCCTTCCGCTTACTATCAAAACGCCCGCCAGACAGAGGCTTATGAGGAGAAGATCAGTCAAAATGGCTTTGCTGTCGCGCGGGCCTGTCATTTGTCCGGTGAAGACCGGCTGCGTGGGGTGATCATCGAGTCCTTGATGTGCCAGATGAGCGTTAATCTGGAGACGGTTTGCCGTGCCCATAATTTCTCGCTGGCCGTCCTTGGTGATGCGATGGAGGCCCTGGCTCCCTATGAGCAAAGTGGCCTGATCAAGCGCGATGGCTATAAGGTGACCTTGTCCAGCCCGCATCGTATGGCGATCCGTGTCGTGGCCTCGCTGTTCGACAAGATCGAGCGCACCGCTGACGCGCCCGTGTCGAGAGCGGTATGATCCGTTTGCGCAAAGGTTTAAAAAGCGGTTAAAAGCGGTTTCCTTTAGGCGGGAGATAGCTTAAAAATCAAGCGTGATTCTCTCTTGCTTTGTCGGTTTATGCTCAAACAATACCTTACAAAAGCACCTCTGGTGGCTGGGCTGTTGGCCCTTCTGGTCTTTGTCGTCGTTGCCGGCGCAGGGATTGGTCTGGCATGGCCCGTTTTGCTGGCGGTGACGTCCAGCCTTCTGGCGATGGCGCTCGTCGTCGCCTATGGCTTGTTGTGGCGCAAGAATGCAAGGCAGGAGCATCATTTCCGCCAGGTCCGTTTTATCGCCGACCGGTTCCAGTCGATGCTGCACGCCATTCCGGGCGGCTATTGCCTTTTCACGCCGCAGGGCATTTTGCGTGAGGAATATGGTGTTGCGGCCCGTTTCGGCGTGGCGCGGATCACGCATCTTGACGACCTGATCGGCGTCGTCAAAGAGGGAGCCGATCTTCTGGAAGCGTTCCGCAAACTCCAGCTGACGGGCGAAGCCTTTGTCCAGCAAGTTCACGGCAGCAAGGACGGCAAGGCCGTTCATGTGTCGGGCTGTCGTTTGCGGATCGGTAACGAAGGCCCCCATGTCGATATGCTGTGGTTTATCGATCAGGGGGCACCGGACCACCATGCCGTCCCGAAGGCTGCGGCTTCAGCTGTTCCCCCAACGATGGCCGAGGAAGTGGCCGCTGCCAAAGAAACAACGGCGAAATGGGATGAGGCCCCGGCGCATGGGCAACATGGTTCATCCTGTACGAAAGTTTTGCCTTTGACACCGACGGCTTTCGACGCGTTGCCTTTTCCTATCTGGGGCCGCGATGCCGATCTTAAAATTGTTTTGTGCAATGCCGCCTATGTCAAAGCGTTGGACACAACGCCGCAGGCGGCACTGGACAACCAGATCGAGCTGATGGACGCAACATCGAAAAGCGGCAAGGTGCTGGCAGGGCAGGTCTTGGCGACCGGCACGTCGCAAACAGGCCGCGATCATGTCGTTGTGCATGGCCGCCGCTGTTTGATGGAAGTGACGGAACTGCCTTTGCCGGACGACGCTTTTCCCAAGGACGGCGACGCCGTTCGCCTTTTGGGTTTTGCGCTGGATGTGACGAACGAGGAAGACACCGAAGCCGAGTTAAAGCGTCACCTTGTCTCGCACCATGAGGTGATGGAGCATCTGGGGGCGGCGATTTGCGTTTACGGCGCGGACACGCGCCTTGAGTTTTACAATCGTGCCTATCAGCGGTTATGGGAAATCCCTGATGCGGTGCTTGATAGCAAGCCGACCTTTGGCGAGATTTTGGAAGATTTGCGCACGCGTCGCAAAATCCCCGAACAGGCCGATTTCCGTAAATACAAAAAAGAGCGTCTGGCCCTGTTCACCTCGCTGTTGGAGCCGATGGAAGATGTGATGTATCTGCCTGATGGCACCAGCCTGCGCGTCCTGACTGCGCCGCATCCGTTGGGCGGCCTTATGTTTGTGCATGAAAACGTGACGGACCAGCTCGCGCTTGAGACATCTTACAACACCTTGATGGCGGTACAGCGTGAAACGCTGGACAATCTGGCCGAAGGCATCGCGGTTTTTGGGCCCGACGGCAAATTGCGTTTGTTCAATCCGGCCTTGGCGAAGATTTGGAAGGTCGAGGGTGCCTTTTTACAGACCGAGCCGCATGTGTCCGACTTTATCGAAACGGCGCGGGACCTGATCTCGGTGCCCAAGGAGGTCTGGGCTTCTTATAAGGCTGAAATGGTTGGTTATGCGCTGGATCGTAAGCCACGAACGGGCCGCATTGAATGCACGGATCACACCGTCATCGACTATCAAACCGTGCCGCTGCCCGATGGTTCGGTGCTCAACAGCTTTTTGAACATCACGGATTCGGTGCGGGTGGAGCAGGCTTTGCGGGCCAGCAATGCGGCCCTTGCGACGGCGGACCGGCTCAAGTCCGACTTTGTGGCGAATGTGTCCTATCAATTGCGAACGCCGCTGAACACGATTAGCGGTTTTGCCGACATTCTGGCCGAGCAATATTTCGGCAAGCTTAACGAGCGGCAGCTTGACTATACGAACACGATCCGCGCGGAGAGCGAGAAGCTGACGCGCCTGATTAACGACGTTCTGGATCTGGCAACCATCGAAGCGGGCCGCATGACGATTGATCCGCATGAAGTCAGCGTCGCCAGCTTGCTCAACGAAGCCAAGCTGATGACTGCCGCGTGGGCAAGGCAGCAGATGATCGACGTCCTGATCGACTGTCCTTCCGACATTGGTGCCTTCGAAGTCGATGAACACCGGATGAAGCAAATCCTTTTCAACCTGATCAGCAATGCCATCAAATACACCCCGGCGGGTGGCAGTATCGCGTTGGCCGCGTGGGCGCAGGAACCGTGGATCGTGATCAGCGTGCTGGATACGGGGGTCGGGATTCCTGACGATGATCGCGAGCGCGTGTTCGGCAAGTTTGAAAAGGCCAACATGCATTTGCGCCAGTCCGGCGCGGGGCTTGGCCTGAGCCTTGTCAAAAGCTTTGTCGAGCTTCATGGCGGGCGTGTCGAGATTTTCAGCGATCCCAAAGACGGCACGCGCGTCAGCTGTTTTCTCCCGCGCAAGGCGTCGGTCGGCCAGACATCCATCGGACAGGCGGCGGGGGCGTAAGGCGAATGGCGCAAAACCCCTTCGTTTTTTCTCTATCCGATATCGACGCGACATCGGACCTTGCGGCGCGTTTTGCTCCGCTGCTCAAACGCGGCGATGTTGTGCTTTTGAAAGGCGATCTGGGGGCAGGAAAGACGGCCTTTGTGCGCTTTACCTTACGGGCCCTTGGTATCGAAGGCGAAGTGCCAAGTCCGACCTTCACGCTGGTCCAGACCTATGACACCCCTGCTTTTTCCGTGGCGCATTTCGATCTTTATCGCTTAAAGACGCCGGAAGAAGTTGAGGAAATCGGTTTTGACGAGGCCTGCGCCGACGGGGTCGTCTTTACCGAATGGCCCGAAAAGGCTCGCGCCTTCATGCCGCATCAGGCGTTGACGCTGCATTTTGTTTTGGGGGCCGATGGCGCACGGCAGGTAACCATGGATGGGGACGACGCGTGGCAACGCCGTCTGGGAGCGATGTAAATGCATACCAAAGCAGAAATCCAATCCTTTCTCAGCGACAATGGCTGGGAGCAAGCCAAGGCGCATTATCTGGCCGCCGATTTTTCCTCGCGCCGCTTCCTGCGCTTGACGCGCGAGACAGGGGCTCCGGCCACTTGTATCCTGATGGCTTCCCAGAAAGACCAAAAGACCGAAGAGTTCGTCCAGATCGCGGCTCTGCTGCGTCGACTCGGCCTTGCCTCGCCGGAGATTCATGCCAGCGATGTCGTCCGTGGCCTTGTCCTGATGGAAGATTTCGGTGATGCGCCTGTCGGTAAAATGCTGGATGCCGGTGCGGTGCGGGATGTTTATGACACCTATGCCGTGGATGTTCTGGCCAAGCTGCATCAGGGGTTCCAGCAAGCCATGCTCGGCGCGCTGAAATCGCCTTTCTATAACGCGGCCTTGCTGACGGATCAGGCGACGCTTTTTCTGGATTACTATTTCCCCAGCGTCTTTCACCGTCCTGCCACGGCGCGGGAGCGCAGCGGTTTTGTGGAGGCGTGGCATGGCGTTTTGTCGCCGCTTGATGCGCTGCCCCGTTCGCTGGTGCTTCGCGATTTCATGCCTGATAACACGATGGAGCTTCCCTCACCCATTTTGGGCCAGCCTGTCGGTTTGCTTGATTTTCAAGATGCGGGCATCGGTTGCATTGCCTATGACCTCGCTTCGTGGTGTGAGGAAGTGCGGCGTGAGGGCGGGCTGGCGCGGCTTGAGGCCGTTGTCACGGCCTATCACCAACAAAATCCCGCTGTGCCTTTGCCCGATCTTCTCGCCGCCGCGCGGGTTTATGCGGCACAGCGGCACACGCGCATTCTCGGGCTGCTCGTCAAACTGGAACGCGATGCGATGATCCCGCGCGTTTGGAAAACGCTTCAGCTTTTGCTGAAAGAAGAAGCCTTGGCTCCCGTCCGTCGCTGGTTTCTGGCGTGCAGGCCGTCATGATGCAGGCTGCCGCGCACGCATTCCCCTTTTTGTCTGACACGGCCATGGTGCTGGCGGCGGGGTTTGGCACGCGCATGCGGCCCTTGACGGACAGTGTGCCTAAGCCGCTTTTGACGGTTGGCGGGCGGACGATGCTGGATCGCGCCATCGACCATCTGGTTGCCGTTGGAATCCGCCGCGTGGTGGTGAACGCGCATTATCTGGCCGATCAAATCGCCGTGCATGTCGCGACGCGAACAGATGTGGAAATCATCGTCTCGCGTGAAGACTCCATTCTGGACACAGGCGGCGGCGTGAAAAAGGCGCGGGGCTTCTTCGGCGACAAACCGTTTTTCCTTCTGGGCGGCGATATGCCTTTTACGGATGGACCAAACGAGCGGGCGTTAGTGCGCTTGGCCAAGGCGTGGGATGAGGCCAAGATGGATGAGCTGCTCTTGCTTTATCCCACCGCGAAGGCGCGAGGCTTTGGGCCTAAGGGTGATTTCGTGATGGAGCCGGACGGGCGCGTGTGGCGCAAGGACGCACCGATCCCGCGCCCCATGGTGTGGATTTCCGCGCAGATTGTCCGCCCCCAGCTTTATGACGAGGTGCCCGACGTTGTCTTTTCCAACAACCTGATTTTTGATCGCACGGAGGCGGCGGGGCGGCTTTTCGGGTTTGAACATGATGGTTCTTGTTATCATGTTGGCACACCCGAAGACCTGCAAAAAGCCAATGCGCTTTTGGATAGTGGCGAGGGGTGGGGCTGATGCGCGTCGCGACTATTCCTTCGGGCCTTTGTTTTGTGACGACGCTGGCGGAAGGACTGTGGCGACGCGCAGGGCGTGACCCGCTGGCTTTGTCGTCGATGCTGATCCTTTTGCCTACGCGGCGATCCTGCCGCCATTTGCGTGAGGCGTTTTTGCGCGTGACGGGCGCGAAGGCTGCGTTATTGCCGCGCATGAAACCGCTGGGTGATGTGGATGAAACCGATCTGGATTTTGCGGGCTCGCTGGCGCTTGATGGCGCGCCGCCCGCTTTGTCGCCGCTGCGCCGCCAGATGTTGCTGATGAAACTTGTTCGCGCCAAAGACAAGACGATGCCTGTCGATCAGGCCGCGTCGCTGGCGGCGGCTCTGGCGCAATTGCTCGATCAGATCCACACCGAAGAGCGCGACTTTGCGGATTTGACCGCGCTTGTCCCGTCGGAAATCCAGCAGCATTGGCAAGAGACTCTGCGCTTTTTGGAAATCGTCACGCAGGTCTGGCCAGAGATTTTGCAAGAAGAGGGTGCGCTTGATCCCGCGGCGCGTCGCCGGATCGTTTTGGAGGCACAAGCCGAGCAATGGCAGCGTGAGCCACCCGCATCGCCCGTGATCGCCGCCGGATCGACGGGCTCTATCCCCGCCGTGGCGCGGCTGATGCAGGTGATTGCGGGCTTGCCGCAAGGCGAGGTGATTTTGCCCGCGCTTGACCGCGAGCTTGATGAGGCGGCATGGGATGCCGTCGATGAAACGCACCCGCAATTCATGATGAAACGCTGGCTGGATGGGGCTCGCCTTTCACGCGCCGATGTCGCGCCGTGGGAAGGAGCCGTCTGTCCGCGTCCCGCGCGGGAGATTCTTTATCGCGAAGCGATGCGCCCCGCCGCCGTCAGCGATGCGTGGCAGCGTTTGCGCGAGAGGCCGCTTTCGCCGCTGGCTCTTGAGGGGATTGAGCGTTTGGATGTTGATCACCCGCGCGAGGAGGCGGACGTGATCGCGCTGCGGCTGCGCAGCGTTTTGGAAGAAGATGGCAAGACCGCTGCCTTAGTCACGCCCGACCGCGCGCTGGCTGTGCGCGTGGCCGCTGCGCTGGAGCGTTGGGGCGTGAGCGTCAATGATTCCGCCGGATCGCCTTTGCCGCTTTGGCCCATTGGCTCGTTTTTGATTGATCTTTTGAAAGCCGCCGCGCCGTCGGCCTCACCCGTCGCTTTCCTGTCGCTGCTTAAACATCCTCTCTGCGCGACGGGGCGTGATCCCGCTCACTGTCGCAAACTGGCGCGGCGCGCGGAAATGCTTTTGTGGCGCGGCGTGCGTCCGGCGGATGGCTGGCGCGGCGCAGCGCGTGCCGCCAAGGCTGCGGATGAGGGCGAGCTTGCCGCATGGCTTGAAGCGTGCGCGGGGCAGTTTGATGCGTTTGTGCAGGAAGCGAACAAGCCGCGCAGCTTGCTGGAATGGATCGACGCGCATCTGGCTTTGGCGCAAGGGCTGGCCGCGACGTCCGAGCAAAGCGGTGATCTGCGCCTCTGGCGCGGTGAGGCGGGCGCGTGTGCCGTGGAATGGCTGGATGAATGGCGCGGTGCGGCGGCGGGTGGTGAGAAGCTGACGGGCCGCGAGTACGCCTCGCTTTTCATCGCGCTGGTCCAGCAAGTGATGGTGCGACCCGCTTTCGGCACGCATCCGCGCCTGAGCCTTCTGGGCCCGCTTGAAGCACGGCTTCTGCATCACGATCTTATCATTCTTGGCGGGCTGAACGAAGGCTCATGGCCGCCCGCGCCGCCCGTCGATCCGTGGATGTCGCGCCCGATGAAACGCGATTTCGGCTTGCCGACTCCTGAGCGTCGCGTCGGCCAGTCGGCGCATGATTTTGTGCAGCTTGCCTCTGCGCCGCAGGTTGTGTTGACCCGCGCCAAGCGCAGCGGCGGCTCACCCACCGTGCCCTCGCGCCTTTTGTTGCGGCTTGAGGCGGTGCTGGATGCCTCTGGGTTGCCGACTTCGTTTGCGCCTGCGCAGCCGTGGCGAAGCTGGGCGCGGCTTTTGGATTCCTATGCGGGCGAGCCGAAGACGATCGCGCCGCCCGAGCCGTGTCCGCCCCTTGCCGCGCGGCCTCGTAAAGCCTCGGTGACCGAGATTTCAACGTGGCAGCGCAACCCGTATGCGATTTATGCTCGGCATGTTTTGGGGTTGAAGAAACTGGAAGAGATCGACGCCGATGTTGCCGCCGCCGATTACGGCACGGTTATTCACGAAGCGTTAGAGCGTTTTATCGCCGCACACAAAGAAAGCTGGCCCGCCGATCCGCTCGCTGCGCTTTTGGTTGAAGGGCGTAAGGCTTTTGAGGTTTACGCCGACAAGCCGCAGGTGCAGGCTTTTTGGTATCCGCGCTTTGCGCAAATCGCCACGTGGTTTGTGGCGAACGAAGAAAAACGGCGCGCCGAGGGCATTCGTCCGCTCTTTGTCGAATGCCATGGCGGCATGAAGCTGCGTGGCGGGGGTTTTACGCTGACAGGTCGTGCAGATCGTCTGGATTTACTGCCCGATGGGACGGTGGAGATCATCGACTATAAAACAGGCGCACCGCCCTCCAAGACTCAGGTGATGGCGGGCTATGAGCCGCAGCTCGCTTTGCTTGCCATGATGGCAAGCGCGGGCGCGTTCGCGCCGCAAGGCGGGGAAGGTCCTCCTCTTACAGCAGGGGCCCTGAGCTATTGGGCTTTGCAGGCGCGGGACGAATCGAAAAAGACCGTGCGCTATATCGACAATCTCGACGACCAGATCGCCAAGGCGCAGGCGGGGCTTAATGCGCTGCTGGATTTATACGCGCACGAAACTACACCGTTTGAGGCGGAGCCGAAGCCGCACCTCGCGCCGCGCTTCAACGATTATGCGCATCTGTCGCGGCTTGATGAATGGGGACGCGGGAAAGGCGGCGAGTCATGAGCGTGGCACAGACGGGTGGACCCGTTCTTTCATCGCTGGCCGAAAATGTCGGCGCGGCGCAGCGTCGCGCTTCGGACCCTTCCACTTCCGTGTGGGTGTCCGCGTCGGCGGGATCGGGCAAGACCAAGGTGCTGGCCGACCGCGTCACGCGCTTGCTTTTGGATAAGGTGAGGCCAGAGCGCATTTTGTGCCTGACCTTCACCCGCGCCGCTGCCGCCGAAATGTCCATCCGCTTGTCCCAGCGATTGGCGCGGTGGGCAACCTGCGCCCCCGAAGCGTTGCAAGCCGAGCTGACGGATTTGCAAAACGCACCGCCCGATGAAGAGCAAACGGCGCGGGCGCGGCGTTTGTTCGCGCAGGTTTTGGCGTGTCCCGGCGGGATGCGCATTCAAACGATCCACGCCTTTGCGCAAGAAGTGCTGCGCCGCTTTCCGCTGGAGGCTGGACTCGCGCCGCATTTCGCAATGATGGAAGATGCCGATGCCAAGGCTCTGTGGCAGGACTCGGTGCGCGATCTTTTGGAAGAGTTGGCCGAGCAACCGCAAAGCCTCGCTGCGCAGGCTTTTGCCGTTTTGGTCGCGCGGTTGTCAGAAGGGACGTTGCTGGACCTTTTGCGGGAGACGATGGGCCACGATCATCGCCTGCGCCGCGCGATAGAACGTGAAGGCGGTGCCGAGGCTTTGATCGCGGTGATTGCTGACAGTTTATCACTGCGCCCCGATGATACGCCCGATCTATATTTGGCCCGCGCTTGCGCCGATGAAGCGTTTGATGGCGTGGCTTTGCGGCGTGCCGCGCAGCTATTGCTGGAAAAAGGCGGTAAGACCTTTGTTCCGCGTGGTTGGCTGATGGCCGATTGGTACGCAGCGACACCTGCCGAACGCGCCTTATCGTTTGCAGCCTATAGCCGCGCCTTTCTGACGGGCGAGGGTGATCCCTTTGCCAAGATGGGGCCTAAGGCTGTGACGGATGACAATCCATGGCTGGACGAGGTCTGTCGCGCCGAAGCGCAGCGGCTTATGGCGGTTGCCGAGCGGATGGAAAGCGCACGGATCGTGCAGGAGACGAAGGCTCTCATCACCCTCGCGCTGCGGATGCGGCAGGCGTATAGCGCACGCAAAGAATCGCTCGCGCTTTTGGACTATGACGATCTGATCGCCTGCACAGGGCGGCTGTTGCAAAAGCCCGACATTGCGCCGTGGGTGCTGTTCAAACTGGATGGCGGCATTGATCATATTCTGGTGGACGAGTCGCAGGACACAAGCCCTGACCAATGGCGCATTATCGCCGCGCTGGCCGATGCTTTTTTCGAAGGGCAGGGCGCATGGGCAGAGCGGCCTCGCACGCTGTTTGTTGTGGGCGACGAAAAACAGTCGATCTACAGCTTTCTCAAAGCCGATCCGCAAGAGTTCGCGCGGATGCGTCGGCATTTCTCGCAAAAGATTGTTCAGGCGCAAAAGCCGTTCGAGCAAGTGCCGATGAATGTCTCGTTCCGCTCTGCGCCTGCGATTTTGCGGGCTGTCGATGCTGTCTTTGCCGATGAAAAGGTGCGCTCTGGCGTCTCAAGCGACCTTGTGACGCACAGCGCGTTTCGCAGCGAGGGCGCAGGGCGCGTGGAAGTCTGGCCGCTTTTTGTCGCGCCACAGGAGGAGAAGAAAACCAAAGCGCGATTGAAAGAGCCAGAGGATTGGGAGATTTCGCTGGGCTATGAAACCGCCGCCGATCCCGTGGCCGATTTGGCGCGTGCTTTGGCGTTGCAGATCCAGTCATGGGTGGCGCAAGGTTTTAGCGTTTACGATCGCGAGTTGAAACAAACGCGCCCGATGCATGCGGGTGACGTGATGGTGCTGGTACAAAAGCGCAAGCCCTTTGTCGATGTGTTTGTGCGCGAGCTGAAAAAAGTCGGCGTGCCCGTGTCGGGCGTTGACCGTATGCGCCTAATCGACCAGTTGGCGGTCATGGATTTGATGGCCCTGTTGCAATTTACGTTGTTGCCCGAAGATGATTTGACGCTGGCCACCGTGCTGCGTGGCCCACTGATTGGCGCGAGCGAAGAGGATTTGATGGCCCTTGCCATCGGCCGCGAAAAGGGCGAGCGTTTGTGGGACCGTCTGCGCGATAAGGCGGCAAGCAACGCGCGCTATGAAACATGGCGGGCCTATCTTGCCGCGTTCGCCGCGCTGGAGGGACAGGTCACGCCGCTTGCGCTTTTGATGAAGAGTCTCGCGCTGCCTTGTCCCGCCGACGCGCAAAGCGGACGGCGCGCGCTCGCCGCGCGGCTTGGCCCCGATGCCGAAGACCCGATTGACGAATTGCTGGGCGAGGCCGAGGCTTTTTCCGCCCGTCATGTGCCCTCGCTTCAATCCTTTTTGCACTGGCTTATGTATGCCGAGTTCGAGATCAAGCGCGAGCTGGAACAAGCCGCAGGGCGCGTGCGCATCACGACGGTGCATACCTCTAAGGGGCTGGAGGCACCGATTGTGATTTTGCCCGACACGACGCGCACAGAAGATCGCACGCGCCTGCCCAAGTTCCTGTGGGATGACAGCGCAGAGGTGCCTTATTATGTTGCCGCTGCGCCGCTGAACGGCAAGCTGCGCCTTTTGCGCGAAGGCCATTATGCGCGGCATGTCGAGGAAAGCCGCCGCCTGCTTTATGTCGCGCTGACTCGTGCGGCAGACAGGCTTTATGTCTGTGGCTTTTCCAAGAAAGAAAAGAAAGAGGCCGACGGCGAGGTGGGCGACAAGGCCGAGGATAAAGGTAACGATAAGGAAAGCTGGTATAACCTGATCGCGCGTGGCCTCGCGCCATGGCATCAGGACGACGTCGCGCTTGATCCCGCTTGCCCCGTCACGCCGTCCATCGTTCTGGCGGATTATGCGGATCTGCCTTGTGCGGTTAAAGAGGCCCCCCTCCCTTTCCAGCCTTCGCACTTGCCGCCCTTCGGCGTCAAGCCCCGCGAGGGGGAGGGGACTTCATCGTCCTTGCCGATAGAAATTTCACAAGAACATCGTCGTGATTCTGCTTATCCAGAAAACGAGATGCGTTCCCTCCCCCTCGCGGGGAGGGTTAGGGAGGGGGGGGAGAGTCCAAGGGACTCTGCAACTCTTTTTGCCCCTCCCTCTTGGCTTCTTTCCCCGCCGCCGCCAGAGCCGTCGCCGCCAAGGCCGCTGGTGCCCTCGCGCCCCAGTGAGGAGGAGCCGCCGTCCATCTCACCGCGTGATGCGCGGTTTGCGCGTGGGCGGATCATCCACCGCCTGTTGCAAAGCTTGCCCGATCTTGATCCCACGCGGTGGGAGGAGGTCGCGGCAAGGTTCCTCGCCAACCCGCAAAACGCGCTTGATCCTGCTGCGCAGCGCGAGGTTGGCCAAGAGGTTCTTGGCCTGCTGCGCGACTCGCGCTTTGCCCCTTTGTTCGGGCCTGATAGCCGCGCGGAGCAACCGATCATCGGTTTGTCGGGCGAACGGCTGATTGCGGGGCAGGTGGATCGCCTCGCTTTGGTGGGGGAGGAGGTTTGGATCGTCGATTACAAAACCAACCGCCCGCCGCCCGCCGATGCCGCCGCTATCCCGCCCGTCTATCGCGGCCAGATGGATGCCTATCGCACCGTTTTAGGGGCTATTTACCCAGCGAAGACGATAAGATGCTTCCTTTTGTGGACTTATACCGCCAGCCTGATGGAGGTTTGAACTTTTCAAACCCTTGAAACGGGAGTAACCTCTTCCTATATCGATTCCAATCGCAATCTTGTCCACAAAAAGGAGCCTTCCGATGGGTGAATATAGCAAGCAGATTACAGACGCTTCTTTCGATAATGACGTTGTGAAGGCTTCGGGCCTCGTTCTGGTCGATTTCTGGGCGGAATGGTGCGGACCGTGCCGCGCACTCGGCCCCGTGTTGGAAGATGTCGCCAAGGAAATGGGCGGCAAGGTCACCATCGCCAAGATGAATGTGGACAGCAACCCCGACACTCCCACCAAGTTTGGCGTCCGCTCTATCCCCACGCTCGTCCTGTTCAAAGACGGCGTCCAGATCGACACCAAAGTCGGTTCTCTGCCCAAGCAAGCCTTGCAAGCATGGCTTGCCGAAAAGGCCGCGTAACAGGGAACTTGATGCAGGCTCAAAGATCAGGAAGGGCGGCTTTGACCGCCCTTTTTGCCGCATTAACCATAGGTTTTCATTGTTCGTTTTTGGGGGCGCGTGGTATGCGTTTGGGATCATTTATCTCAGAAGCGGAGACATATCATGCAAAAACTAACGGGCGAGTTTATTGTTACGGCATTGGAGACAACGGAAGGTAAGATTGCATTTTACAACAAGTTGAAAGAAGAAATTTCTCCGGTGGATGCGGCGGGAAAACCCAAACGCATTGCGCGCAAAAATTTGTCTCCCATTCTTGTCAAACTTCTGCTTGCCGATGTTTTTCGCGGCGAAGGAACAGGTGGCGCCATGACAGAAGCGAAGAGAGAGGCTCTCTTCGGTCTTTTGACAGTGGCTTTGCAGCAGGGTGTTATCAAGCCGAAAGAGGCTTTAGGTCTTGTCGTTCCGCGTGAACAAATTAGTGGGATGCATTCAGAGCAAGCTTTGAGGCAGAAGCTTATTGGCGTTTTGCTGGATGGCTGCCCCGCCGCGCTGAAAGAACAAAAAACAATCCTTCAGGATTTGGAGGAGGACATTGCTTCTGGCGATGACAAGATGTGGCGGTTTGTGGGTGACGCGCCGCTGCAAAACATGGTCAAGGCGATCAAGCAAGGTCTTGTGACAGAAGAAAGGCTTTCTTTTCCCCATTATAACTCCAGAAAGACCAACATGCGCCGCACTGGAATCCTTTTGGATTGCCAAACCGAGGCGGCGGACAAGCTTATTGAAGATAAAGAACTGATTCGCGGCATCCTTGCCTGTGTCTTTCACGACGAAGACGAGGCCAACCGCGCCGTTGCCCGAGAGACGCTTGTCAAGGCGTTGGCTTATGAAAAAACGAGCGTCAAAAAAGTTGTCCTCTGGTGGAAAGAAACAGCCCAAAACCCAGACAGAAAATTGGTTAGGCAGGAAGTAATCGGGATGCTCCTTGAGCATAAGCCACATGAGCTGAAAGCGGAAATGCCGGATTTCTTACATCAGATTTGGATGGGCTTCAAGCAAGTAGGCAGTGTAGACGGTGACGAAAGATTTGCTGCCACCCAAAACATGTGGCGGGCTTTTCATGTTAAAGATCTTGTGAGTGAAGATGCCGTGTGTGACTGCTTTGGTGGCGAGGCATCGCGGGGGGCCAGACAAGATCTAATCCACATTGTTTTAGAGAAGGTTCCGGCGGACAAAATCGCTTCGTTCATGGCGGGGCATGGTAACATAAGAATCATGCAAGATGCTTTGGCATGTGGGGATGAAGATGCCGCGACGGTAGCTTTTGAGAATATGAAAACAGCCCTAAGCAAAGGCGCGATGGACCCAGCCTATGCCGTAAATAAATTGACGCAAGTCGCTACGTCCGGTCCGAATAGCGAGGGCAAACGGCTTAAAATACTTGAAGCCATTTACGAGATTGAGCCATCCATTGCTGCAAATGAAGCGTTTCAGGATAGGGTCGTGAGCGGGATGACTTATCGCACAGGAGCAGAGCGTGATCGTTATAGCCGCCTTTTTGCCCTAGCCTATTTTGAGGCGACACGAAAGCCGAAACGGAGAAAGCAAGCAGTGAAGGCCACAAAAAAACCTGCGCCAGTTCAGGGTTCGTAACAGGGGACAGCTCGCAGGAGACAGGAAGGGCGGCTTTGGCCGCCCTTTTTGCTGTGAGGTGATAAGAAAAATAGCTTGACATGGGAATATGGCTGTGCTATTGACTCGGCTACGCCGTGGTGCGTCTTGAGGGTGGGTCAGCGAAAGCTGGCCTTTTTTTGTGGGGAAAGAAGCATTAAGCATGTGGCATTTGGCATTTAGGGGGGGCGGACCCGCTAAATGCCAAATGCTTAATGCTTTTCTGGGCTTTTTCCGCTTGCTTTCAGGGGGGGCGGGCTTTACAACAGCTTTTCGCGGCGCGCAGGAGCCATAGACATGCCCTGCCGCCAGAAGAAGTAACGACGAACAAAGGAAAACAAAATGTCTAAGATGAAGACCCACAGCGGGTCCAAAAAGCGGTTCCGCGTGACCGGCTCTGGCAAGGTCAAGTGCGGCGCGGCGGGTATGCGCCACGGCATGCGCAAGCGTTCCCAGAAAATGAAGCGTGAGGCACGTCAGGGCTTGATCCTTTTCAAGACCGATGGTGAAAACATTCGCACGCATTTCTTGCGCAAATAAGGGGGACTGAACCATGGCTCGTGTAAAAAGAGGCGTGACAGCTCACGCAAGACACAAAGAAATCCTGAAGCTGGCCAAGGGCTATCGCGGCCGCGCCAGCACCTGCTTCACCGTCGCGATCGAGAAGGTCGAAAAGGCCCTTCGTTATTCGTATCGTGACCGCAAGGCGAAAAAGCGCGACATGCGTTCGCTGTGGATCGTCCGTATCAATGCGGGCGTGCGCGAACAGGGCCTGACCTATGCTCGATTTATGAACGGGCTCAAACGGCTGGGCATCGAGCTGGATCGCAAGCAGCTTTCGGAACTCGCCGCGACTGAGCCCTCCGCCTTCAAAGCGCTGGTCGATCAGGCGAAGGCAGAACTTGAGAAAGCGGCCTAAGGTTACAGGTCACTGAGAAAAAACTGTCAGGCAACTGACACACTTGCGGAAGTCTCGCCAAACGGGGAGGCTTCCGTTTTTGTTTTTGGGGTTATAAAACCGAGGGTAAGATCAAGAAGCGAATGCGCTGATACCAATGGTTTGATAAAACACCTACATCGTCATTGCGAGCGACCGTAGGGAGCGCGGCAATCCAGTCCTGTTTCCGGAAACTTGGGGACTGGATCGCCACGTCGCTGCGCTCCTCGCGATGACGGTGAGGGTTTTGGGGAACGCGTATGGAAACACACAGAACACGGGGAAATCCATGTCGGATAGCGAATTGAAGAATCTTGAGAGCGAACTGCTCAAGGCGATTGAAGCAGCAAGCGATGGCGCGGCCCTTGAGGCTTTGCGTGTCGAAGCGTTGGGCAAGAAGGGCAAGCTGACCGAGATGATGAAGACTCTCGGCAAGCTTGATCCCGACGCGCGTAAGGCGATGGGCGCAGCCCTTAATGCGGCCAAGGATGCCGTGAGCGTTGCCATCGAAGCGAAGCAGAAGGTGCTGGCCGCCGCCGCGCTTTCCGAGCGTTTGGAGAAAGAGCGTATTGATGTGACGCTCTCGCCGCGCCCAATGGGTGAGGGGCGCATTCACCCGATCACGCAAACGACGGACGAGATTGTCACGATCTTCGCCGCGATGGGCTTTGCAACTGCCAAAGGACCTGATATTGACACGGATTGGAACAGTTTTACGGCTCTCAATATGCCTGCAAACCATCCTGCGCGTCAGATGCAAGATTCGTTTTACATGCCCGATGTTTCCGATGGTCTTTCATCAACAGAAAAACGCGTATTGCGGCCACACACATCTTCGGTGCAAATCCGCACGATGATGGGGCAAAAGCCGCCGATCCGTATCATTGCGCCCGGACGCACGTTCCGCTGTGACTATGACATGACCCACACGCCGATGTTCCATCAGTTCGAAGGGCTGGTGATCGACGAGAAAACCAACATGGGCCATTTGAAGGGCTGCTTGCTGGATTTCCTGCGGGCGTTTTTCGGGATCGACGATTTGCCGCTGCGTTTCAGGCCTAGCTATTTCCCGTTCACGGAGCCAAGCGCGGAAGTGGACATCGGTTGCTCGCGCAAGGGTGGGGAGCTGAAGCTCGGCAACTATGGCGACTGGCTGGAAATCGGCGGCTGCGGCATGGTCAACAGCAACGTGCTGCGTAACTGTGGTATTGATCCTGACATCTATCAGGGCTTCGCTTTCGGTACGGGGATTGAACGGCTCGCGATGCTGAAATATGGCATTCCCGATCTGCGTACTTTCTTTGAAGCCGATATGCGCTGGCTTAAGCATTATGGCTTTGTGCCGCTCGACATTCCTAATCCGGCGATGGCGGGATAAGGGAAGAGAGCATTTGGCATCTGGCATTTAGCATTTGGGGGAACGACAATGAAATTCACGCTTTCGTGGCTTAAGGATCATCTGGACACTGACGCGACGCTTGAGGCGCTTAGTGAGAAGCTGACCGCTATCGGGCTTGAGGTTGAGGGGCTTGAAGATCGCGCGTCGGCTCTTGCGCCGTTCAAGGTGGCGCGGATACTCACGGCGGAAAAGCATCCCGACGCGGATCGCCTGAAGGTCTGCACCGTCGATACGGGCAGCGAGACGATTCAGGTCGTGTGCGGTGCGCCCAATGCGCGGGCGGGGCTGCGTACTGTTTTGGCGCGTCCGAATGATGTGATCCCGTCAACGGGCGAGGCCCTCAAGCTTGGCAAAATTCGCGGCATGGAATCGCAAGGCATGATGTGTTCGGGCGCGGAGCTGTGCCTTGATACGGATGCGGCGGGGATTATGGAGCTGCCCGACGATGCGCCCATCGGCGCGAAGCTGGTGGATGTGATGGACGTGGCCGATCCCGTGATCGAGATCAACCTCACGCCCAACCGCTCCGATTGCGCGGGCGTTCGCGGTATTGCGCGTGATTTGGCGGCGGCGGGGATGGGGACGCTCAAGCCCATGAGGATCAGCGTGCCGGAAGGGTCGGAGAAATGTGGCGTCGCTGTCGCGCTGGATTTTCCTGAAGCACAAAAGCATCATTGCCCGCTTTTTGTGGGACGCACGATCCGCAACATCAAGAATGGGCCCAGCCCCGCTTGGCTGCAAACGCGGCTACGGGCGATTGGCCTCAGGCCTATTTCTGCGCTCGTCGATATTACGAACTATATCACCTTCGATTGCGGACGGCCTTTGCACGTGTTCGATTGCGCGAAGGTGAAGGGCGGCTTGTGGGTGCGCCCCGCCAAGGGCGGCGAGACTTTCCGCGCCTTGAACGACAAGGACTATACGCTTGAAGCGGGCATGACCGCGATTGGCGATGACACGGGCTTTTTGTCGCTGGCGGGGATTGTTGGCGGCGAGACATCCGGCTGTGAGGCCGAGACAAAAGATGTGTTCATCGAGTCTGCCTATTTTGATCCCTCGCGCACGGCGCAAACGGGCCGCGCTTTGGGCGTGACCTCTGACGCGCGCTATCGCTTTGAGCGCGGCGTTGATCCCGCGTTTGTGCAGGATGGCGCAGACCTTGCGGCGCAGATGATCCTTGAGCTGTGCGGCACAAACGAAACGGTGGTTAGTGAACGTCTGGTTGTCGGTGCGGTGCCGTCTGTTGTGAAGAAAGTGACCTATAACCCCGCCAAGATGGCCTCGTTCATTGGCGTGGATGTGGCGGCGGATGAGCAGGAAGCAATTTTGGCCAAGCTCGGTTTCGCGGTTGAGAAAAAGAGCGCGAACGCGTGGACGATCACGCCGCCTTCATGGCGCGGCGATGTGGAAGGCGCACCCGACATTACGGAGGAGATTATCCGCATCAAGGGGTTTGAGCATATTCCCGCGACGTCGATGCCGCGTGAGGATGTGATGACGCCCTGTGCGCTTGATCTGCTTGATCGTCGTGCGGGACAGGCGAAACGCGCTTTCGCCGCGCAAGGGTTGATGGAGGCCGTGACATGGTCGTTCATGTCCTCGTCGGTGGCGCAGGCGTTTGAGCCCGTGAAGGATGAGCTGCGTTTGCTCAATCCGATCAGCGCGGATCTTGACGTGATGCGCTCGTCCATCGTTGGCAATTTGGTGCAAGCGGCGCGTCGCAATGCGGATCGTGGATTCGGTGATGTGGCGTTGTTCGAAGTCGGCCCGACCTATCGCAACCAGACACCAGAGGGACAGGTGCTTGTCGCCACCGCGCTTCGCGCCGGACAGACGCCGCGCCACTGGGCGGAAAAGGCGCGCGCCGTCGATGCCTATGACGCCAAGGCCGATGCGCTGGCCGCGCTGGCGGCGGCGGGGGCTCCCATGGCCTCGATCCAGATTGGCGCAGGTGACGTGCCCGCTTGGTATCATCCCGGTCGCAGTGGCTCGCTTCGTTTGGGGCCTGTGCTGCTGGGTTCTTTTGGTGAGCTGCATCCTGCCGTGCTGCAAGCGTGCGATGCGCAAGGCCCGATGGTGGCGTGCGAGCTTTATCTGGCCGCCATCCCCGCGCCGCGCAAGAGCGGCACGGCTCGGCCTCTTTTGAAGCTGGAGGCGTTGCAGCCCGTCAGCCGTGATTTTGCGTTCCTGCTCGATCAAAACGTCGAGGCCGACAAGATGATCGCCGCGATCAAGAAGGCCGACAAGGCCCTGATCCGCGAGGTCGCGATCTTCGATGTCTATACGGGCAAGGGCGTTGCGGACGGCAAGAAATCTGTCGCGCTGTCGGTCACGATGCAGCCGACGGACCACACGCTGACCGACGCGGAGCTTGAGGGCCTCACGGCCAAGATAGCGGGAGCCGTCGAAAAGGCCACGGGTGGCGTGCTGCGGGGGTAATAAAAAAGGGCGGGAGTGATCCCGCCCTTTTTCTCACGCCTTCCCAAGAAGAAGAGGGTTGTCATGCGGGTGGTTTGGGGGCACCTTGGGCCAATTGGCTTCGTGCTCGGCTTGGTCGGACCGCTCCGCTCATAGTTGGGCCAGATTTGGCGGCACCATCGGGCTGTGCTGGTCGTGCGAATTGTTTGTTCGGGTCGCCAAGTGAAAAGCTTCTGGCTCCTACGATGTCTCTCAGGCTAACCATGGCATCTCTCCCCGATAAATAAAGGAATCTCTTTAAAATCAAATGTAAGGCGTATCATAACGCAAAAAAGTTAGGATCGCGTTGAGAATGGTTGCAATTTGAGACAATTATGAAGTTCTTTACTTTGTGTGTGTTAGGGAAGCAAAGGGAGAGCCTATGGTTAGATGTCTCTCTCGTCTGTCCGGACAAGCACTGAAGCCCATCAGGGCTGAGGTGCGCAGATCCGGAATCCAGCGACTGTTTCAGAGATCGACTGGGTTCCGGATTAAACTTTCTTTCGCCGCGAAGAGGCGTCGAAGAGAAAGCTTCTCCGGAAAGACGAGGAGGGTTCCCTTGAAAACAAGAGTTGTTTGTTGATGTATTTTCCCTCCACAGAAGGATGATGCCATGTTTGATGTTTTGTGGTGGCACTGGGCCGTTTTAGGGTTTGGGTGCCTTTTGGCGGAGCTGATGCTTCCCGCTTTTATTCTCGTTTGGTTTGGTCTTGCCGCGTTTGTGGTGACGGCGGTTGTTTTGCTTGCGCCGGATCTGCCTTTAAGCGGGCAGATTTTGTTGTGGACGCTGGGCTCGCTCGGCATGATGTTTGCGTGGTTCCGCATTTTCAAGAAAGGCGATCACAAGAGCATGATCGGGCGCTCGTCAGCCAATCTTGTTGGCGAGACGGGCATGATCGCCGAGGCTGTCGCTCCGTTCAAGCAAGGCAAGGTTCGTTTTCAAAAGCCGATGGTCGGCTCCGACATCTGGGCCTGTATGGCGGATGAGGAAATCGCCGCTGGCACGCGTGTGCGCGTCCAAAGCGTCGAAGGTAACGCTGTCTTTGTCAAAAAACTGGAGGGTTAAATCATGAGTCCATCTCTCATCGTTGTCTTAGTCGCTTTCTTCTTTGTTCTTATGACTCTTTACAAAGGCATCCGCATTGTGCCGCAGGGCGAGGAGTGGATTATTGAACGGCTCGGCAAATATAACGAAACTTTTATGCCCGGCTTGAACTTGATGATCCCCTATATCGACAATGTCTCGCAAAAGGTCGTGACCAAAGACGTTTTGCTTGATGTGCAAGAGCAGGAAGTCATTACCAAAGATAATGCCGTGATCCTGACGAACGCTATCGCGTTTGTGAAGGTGACCGATCCCGTCAAGGCTGTTTATGGCGTTGTCGATTTTTCTGACGCGATCCGTTATTTGATTATGACGACGCTGCGCTCGATCGTTGGCGAGATGGAGTTGGATCAGGCTTTGTCTTCGCGTGACCAGATCAAGGCGCGGCTGCGCGAGTCGATTGCCGACGAAGTGCTGGATTGGGGTTTGACCGTTCGCTCGGTCGAGATTCAGGATATCAAGCCTTCGCCAACCATGCAAAGGGCTATGGAGTTGCAGGCTTCTGCTGAACGTGAACGTAAGGCGACCGTGACGAAAGCCGAAGGCGACAAGCAGGCTGCGATTTTACAGGCCGAAGCCCGCCTTGAATCCTCACGCCGTGATGCCGAAGCGCAGATCCTTCTGGCCGATGCGTCGGCGCAGGCGATTGATAAGGTGATGAAGGCCTCTGCCGGAGCCGATACGTCGCTTGCCTATTTGCTCGGCGAAAAATATATCAAGGCCATGACGCAAATGGCTTCCTCGCAAAACAGCAAGATGGTCGTTCTGCCTGCCGATATTCAGGAAACCGTTCGCGGCCTGATGGGCAAGGTGCGCGGCGTCGTATAGATTGTTTCGCGATCAATAGAAAAAAGGGGGGAGGCTTCTCTCCCCTTTTTTTGTGGTCGAGAGGTTACTGGTTTTCCCTGTATGGACTTTCATCCTGCGTGGGTATTCACCGACAAAGATTGGTGGAAAATTAACCATGGAAATGATACAGGGGGAGCTCCACCTTTGGCTTCAACAGAAAACAGGATAGACAATGATGAAATTCGGCATGATTAAATCCGTATTGGCTCTTTGCGTTTTGGCGGTTGGGCTTGCAAGCCCCGCCATGGCCGCAGACCGTGGCAGCAAGGATGAAGCGAAGGCTTTGGTCGAAAAGGCCGCTGCTTATCTGCGCGAAAATGGCAAGGACAAGGCTGTTGCCGAGTTCAATAAGGCAGATGGTCTTTTTATTGATCGCGACTTGTATATTTTTGCGATGAGCATGGATGGTATTCGTTTGGCCCATGGCAAGAACCAGAAGCTGGTCGGCTTGTCGATTGAAGATTTCAAGGATGTCGATGACAAGCCTTACGGCAAGGAGATCATGGATCTTGGCCGTGGTGCGGGATCGGGCTGGGTTGATTACAAGTTCACCGATCCGATGAGCAAGAAAATCGCGGAAAAGACCTCCTATGTTCAGCGGGAAGGCGATGTCGTGATTGCGGCAGGCGCTTACAAGTAAAGACCCTTTGCGGGCCGGCCTTTTGCGCTGGCCCGCCTTTTCTTAGGTCGTCGTTCGTTGTTTTCTGGAGTTTGCCATGTCCGTCAAATGCCGTTTGCCCTTTCGCTGGAAGCTGATTGTCGCTCCCTCCATCGCCATCGGCTTCGTGATTATTCTTTCGCTTCTGGCGTGGCAGTCGATCAAGGGGCAACAGCACGCGCTGACAAGCATTGTTGAAGTGAGTTTTGTCGAAAGGGAAGAGGCGGCCGAGCTTGTTAAGGCCGTTAAAGATGTTGATGCGAGCTTGCTGGGGTTGCTCACGCTGCAAATGGCTGGGGCGAGTGACGAGAAAGTCGCAGCCTCCACGGGCGTTACGCAAGCCAAGCTTAAGGCAATGAATGAGCAAATAGCCGTTTTGGACAAGCTGGCATCGCTTGAGCATGATGAAAGCCTGAAGGTCGCCAAAGAGCAGATTCAGGCCTATGCCAAACTTGCCGAGCGCGTCTTGTCGATGTCGGGTATCGACCAGAATGCCGCTTTGACGATGAAAATATCCAAGAACGATGTGTATGCGAAGGCCCTTGGCCTTCTTGATGTTTTCGAGGCGAAGGGCAAGGAGAGGGTCAGCGCGGTTTACGAACGCGCGCGCCAAGATGCGGGCAGGACAGAGCGTTTCTTTCTGATGATCTTTGTCGCCGCCTTGAGCGTTTCTTTGCTGATTACCGCGTTTCTGTCGTCGTCGCTTGGGCGGGCCATGAATGCTTTGGCTTGCGCCATGATCCAGCTTTCGCAGGGCGATCATCAGGTTGACGTGCCTTATACGGATCAAAAAGATGAAATCGGCACAATGGCGCGGTCGCTGGAGGTTTTCAAAAAGAACGCGATTGAGATGGCGCATATGCGCACGGCGCAAGAAGAACAGCGTCAGCAGGCCGAAGAGGAAAAGCGCAATGTGATGCTTCAGCTAGCCGATAGTTTTGATGCGGAAATCAGCGGCGCGGTTCATGATGTGTCGTCTTCATCCTCTGCGCTTCAGGCCAACGCGGCCAATTTGTCTTCAACCGCGTTTGAGACGAAGACAAAGGCGCAAAAGGTCAAGGAGTCCACGCGCATTGCGGCGGAAAATATATCGGCGGCTTCGGCGGCGGCGGAAGAGCTGGCTTCTTCGATTCACGAAATCAGTCGTCAGGTCGAGCAGTCGGCTCAAGTGACCAAAGAGGCCGTTGGCGAGGTCGAGGCGACCAACAAATCGATTGGCGGGCTGGCTTCGGCGACCGACAAGATCGGCTCGGTGGTCCAATTGATTCAGGAAATCGCGGCGCAGACAAACTTGCTGGCGTTAAACGCGACGATTGAAGCAGCGCGCGCGGGTGAGGCGGGGAAGGGGTTCGCGGTTGTGGCCTCGGAGGTCAAGACGCTGGCCAATCAAACGGCGAAGGCAACCGAGGAAATCACCGCGCAGATAGCGCAGGTTCAAAAGGGCACCTCCGACTCGGTTCATGCGATGGACGCCGTTGGAAACACGATTGCGCGGTTGAATGAGATCGCTTCGACCATTGCGACGGCGATTGAACAGCAGAGCTTGGCGACGCGCGAAATCTCGAACAGCGTTCTGCGGGCCTCGGACGGCACCCGCAGCGTTGTGGAAGCTATTCAGGATGTCGAACACGCTGCTGTTCAGACCGAGGCTTCTTCAACCGATATGCTGGAAGCCTCCACCTCGCTGTCTGGCGATGCCGCCAAGCTTAAGACCTTGATCACGGCTTTTCTGGCCAAGGTCAGGGGGTAGGGGCTTGGTTAATGCGTCTTTCGCATCTTTTGCTTTCTGAGCGAACGCCAAAAGGCTATGATCCCTTCGTTTTCAGAAAAGGGGTTCGGGCGTGCTGGTTTTGGGGATTGAGACAAGTTGCGATGAGACGGCGGTCGGTATTGTGCAAGAAGCGGGCACAGGCGAGGCGCGTATTCGCGCCAATGTTGTCGCCACACAGTTTGAGGAGCATAAACCCTATGGCGGCGTGGTGCCCGAAATTGCGGCGCGCGCGCATCTGGATAAAATCGACGATCTGGTGCGAAGGGCCCTTGCGCAAGCTGGTGTGACGCTGGACGATCTGGAGGCTATCGCTGCGACATGTGGGCCCGGTTTGATTGGCGGCGTGATGGTCGGCGCGATGACGGGCAAGGCTCTGGCGGCGGTTTCAGACAAGCCTTTTGTTGCTGTCAATCATCTGGAGGCCCATGCGCTGACGGCGCGGCTGACGAACGACGTTCCTTTTCCTTATTTGCTTTTGCTTGTCTCTGGCGGGCATACGCAGCTTTTGCTGGTCGAAGGCGTGGGGGATTATGCCTGCCTCGGTACGACGTTGGACGATGCCGTGGGCGAGTGCTTTGACAAGGCGGCGAAGCTTTTGGGGCTTGGCTATCCCGGTGGGCCGCTGGTCGAGAAAGCGGCGGTTGGGGGCAATCCTGCGGCTTGCGATTTGCCACGCCCGATGACGGGGCGCGCGGGCTGTGATTTCTCTTTTTCCGGTTTGAAGACGGCGGTGCGGTTGATTGTGACGGCGCAGGCTCAGCCGTTCGATCCGACCTTTGTTGCCGATATGGCGGCCTCGTTGCAGCAAGCGATTGCCGAGATTCTGGCCGACCGTGCAGGACAGGCGTTTAAGCAGTTAGAGAGAGATGGCAAGAAGCCCTCCGCGCTGGTTGTTGGTGGCGGTGTCGCGGCGAACAGCGCGATCCGCAGCGGGTTGACCGCGTTGGCCGCGACCTATGGCGTGCCGTTCGTTGCGCCACCTGTAGCTCTTTGCACCGATAATGGCGTGATGATAGCTTGGGCGGGGTTGGAGCGATTCAGGTTGGGGCTGACCGACGGGCTGGATTTCAAGGCGCGTCCACGCTGGCCCTTGGCAGAGATGAAGGAAAGACAAACGGGATGACGGATTATCAGCATTTTGGTGTGATCGGTGCGGGCGCATGGGGCACAGCTTTGGCGCAGGCCCTTGCGGTGGCTGGGCGGCGCGTGACTTTATGGGCAAGGGAAGATGAGGTTGCTTTGGCGGTGAATGAAAGCCGCGAGAATGCGACCTATCTGCCATCTGTCAAATTGCATGAAGCGATTACGGCGACAACGGATTTGACGGCGATGAAAGCATGCGACGCATGGCTTCTTGTCACGCCAGTTCAGCATAGCCGCGCGATTTGTGCCAAGTTGGCAGAGATCGGGGCTGCGCCTTCCATTCCTGTATTGCTTTGCTGTAAGGGGATCGAGACGGCGAGCCTGTCTTTCCCTTCCGACTTTGTGCGAGAGACGCTGCCCTCGTATCCTGTTGGGGTGCTCTCCGGCCCCAGTTTTGCCATTGAGGTGGCGCGGGGCCAACCTACGGCTTTGACGCTGGCTTGCGCGGATGAGGCTCTGGCGATGGCCCTGTGTCAGGCGATTTCCTCGCCTGCCTTCCGGCCCTATGCCAGCACGGATGTGCTGGGGGCCCAGATTGGTGGCGCGATCAAGAATGTGATGGCCGTGGCCACGGGCATTGCGGCAGGCTGTGGTATGGGGGAGAACGCCCGCGCCGCTCTGATTACAAGGGGGCTTGCCGAGATGATGAGGCTAGGCCTCGCCTTGGGGGCGCAGCGTGAGACGCTGATGGGGCTCTCTGGCCTTGGGGACCTTGTTCTGACGTGCTCCAGCACCCAGTCGCGCAATATGTCTTTGGGCGTGGCCTTGGGGCAGGGGCGCAAGCTGGCCGACATTCTGGGCGAGCGCAAAAGCGTGGCCGAGGGCGTGCCCACAACGGCCGCCGCCGCTCGTCTTGCTGCACAAAAAGACGTCGATATGCCTATTGTCGGCGCGGTGGACGCTATCTTGAACCAAGGCGCAAATGTCCGCGACGTGATCGCCGCGCTGTTGGGACGGCCTTTGAAGGTGGAGGGGGTGTAAGGCTTCCCTCACTCCCCCTGCTTTGCCCACCAGCTTTCGAGGATGGGGCCGTAGATGGGGGTGGTTGTGGGGTGACCCAGACGGGTGGTCCAAGAGGCAACCTGATCCACGCCGAGGTGATAAAAGGGCACGGTATAGTTCCCCTGCATCAGGACGCGGTCGAGGGCGCGGGTTGTGGCAACCAGTTCTTCGCGGGATTGCGCGGCCGGAATGGCGGCGGCGAGCGCGTCCACGATGGGATCGCAAATGCCTGCGTAATTGCGACTTCCCTTTTGCTTGGCGGCGGTGCAGCTCCAGAAGAAGAGTTGCTCGTTGCCCGGAGAAAGCGAATTAAACCAGCGGCCTGTCGTCACGTCATAATCAAAGCTGTTAAGGCGGGCTTGATATTGCGCACTGTCCACCGTGCGGATGCGGGCGGTGATGCCAAGGCGTTTAAGGTCTCGCGACCATTCCAGAGCGACTTTCTCTTCCGCCGGATCGGAAAGCATAACCTCGAAGGAGACAGGCTCGTTTTGGGGCGAGAACAAACGCTCGTTCTTCAGGCGATAGCCTGCCGTTTCCAAAAGCGTGGCGGCTTTAAGCAGGGCCTCGCGTCGTGCCGCTTCGGTGCCATCGGTCGGCATCGGCGTGACGCTTTCAGTAAAGAAAGACAACGGTAGCCTATCTTTATATTTCTCAAGGATTGTTTTGACGTCGCCCTCCGCTGGGCCGGCTCCGGCGGCGAGTTCCGCGTTGGGGAAAAAGCTTTCCGTCCGCTTGTAAAGGCCCTGAAACAGCGTTCGGTTGATCCAGCCGAAATCGAAGGCAAGGTTCATGGCTTTGCGCAAGGCCTTGTCTTGAAAGAGCGGGCGGCGGGTGTTGAGGATCAGGCCCGTCGCGGCCTCGGTACGGGCGTGGGCAAAACGCTCCAGCTTGATGCGTCCATCCGTCACGGCGGGGCCGTTATAGGCCTTGGCCCATTTCTTCGGGTCGGCCTCGCGGCGCAGGTCGAAGGCTCCGGCCTTGAAGGCTTGAAGGGCGATGCTGTCATCGCGGTAGTAGTCGATCCTGACCTCGCCGAAATTATTCATGCCCTTCTGGACGGGAAGGTCCTTGCCCCAATAGGAAGGATCGCGGGTCAGGGTCAGGTTGCGCCCAGCCTCGACCTTGGTGATTTTATAGGGGCCACTGGCGACAGGCGGGCGCAGGGTCGTCTGGTTGAAGTCCCGATCCTTCCAGTCATGCTCTGGCAAAAGTGGCATCAGCCCCATGATGAGCGGCATCTCGCGATCCCATGAACCATCTGGGTTGGGTTTGAAGGTAAAGCGGATATGGCTGGCGTCCATCTTCTCCGCCTTCTCGACTTTTTTGTAATAGGTGCGGTGGTTTGGTCGTCCTTTCTCGCGCAGCGTGTTAAACGAAAAAAGCACATCGTCAGCCGTCAAGGGAACGCCGTCGTTCCAGTGCGCGCGGGGGTCGAGGGTGAAGATCACCCATGAACGGTCGGGTGGGACTTCCACTTTTTGCGCGATCAGGCCATAGAGCGAGAAGGGCTCGTCCCAGCTTCGCGCCATCAGGCTTTCATAGACGGCTGCCGAGGAAAAAAGGCTGAAGGCCGGAGCTTGTGGCACACTGCCGCGTACGATAAAGGGGTTCAGGCTGTCAAAGCTTCCCACCACGCCAAGGCGGAGCTTGCCGCCCTGTGGCGCATCGGGGTTGACATAGGCGAAATGATCGAAGCCCTCGCCATATTTCGGTGTGCCCGTCATGGCGATGGCCGTTTGTGGGCCAGAGGCCTGTTCTTGCGCGTAGGCTCTCCATGGATAGGTGCTCAAAGCCAAACAGAGCAGAGCTATTGGTTGCCATTTGCTCATGGCACCGTGCAATGGGAGTCGGCGGACCCCGTCGGGCGGGTGATAAAGATGACCATCTTTTGCGAATTGCTGGTCGGGTCATAGCTCAGTTCCTGACTCGTGAACTTGGCCGCGACTTTTTTCAGGCCCTCGATGTCTCCGGGATTGCGCTTGCCGTTTGTGGGGGCCGTCCAGATGCACCGCCCGCCGGATTCGCCCGCGTTCATGTATTTCCACGCGTTGAAGCCTTTGGTCGGCGGCGGCAAGGAGGCCAGACGCGGGCCGGTCCACAGGCTTTGTTCGGCCCCGCCGCTGGTCAGCGGATCGTTGGGGCAGGTCATGTCGGCGGCCAAAGAACCATTGGTCTGGTCCGAGCAGGGATAAGGATCGTTGCCGCACGCTCCCGAGCCGTTATTCACGCCGTTGACGATATATTGCATATAGCATTCGTTGACCTTGGCGCGGATCAGGTTAGCTTGGCCGCCAACATCGGCCACAACGCGGTCGGCCACGCCCGCCGATCCAAAGCCGCCGCTGCCGCCCGCCGCCATCACGGTTGCAATCACGCCCAGCACACCCAGAATGAAGAGGATTGGGCCGATCGCGATACCGGCATCGGAAGGAAGGCGGCGTGGAGCCATGGCGGGATTACTCCTGCTGATAAAGTTGGTAACGGAACTGAAGCCCCGCCTCAACTGTATGGTTGTGCGGTTCATAGCCGCACCCATAGTAATAGGTTCCGGCGGCGCACGCTATCTCGGATTGGTTGATGTTCCAGTAATTCAGAAAGGGGCCGAAAGACCAGTTGCCTGTTTTATACATAACATCCCCGTGTACGCCATAGCCGCCTTTTTGGGGGTTATGCAGATCGGGATAGCCCGGGGTCGTGCTGAGCAAACTGTCCTGCCATCCGCGCAACAGCGGATCGAACTCGGCGGTCACGGACAGGATGTCGCCGTTCGGGAACATCATGCGCGGCTGGAGGCCGATGGGCGCGAAAAGATACTGGCTGCGCCGGACATAACCCCACGCGCCGGTTGACGTATCGCCGCGCCCGTCATTGTTCAGATAGCGATAGCCGATGCCGATATAGGGCGAAAGAGCAAAGCTGTTCCAGATCAGATCGCGGCCAATCGTGGCGCGGACTTCGGCGATATGATTGGGTTCGTCCTCGCTGGTTCCACTGCCTTTATAGTCAACCTGACCAAAGCTTAAACGGGCATCGCCGCGCACGAACCAGCCGTCGCCAAACGCAGCCTGCCCCACAACATTCACACCGACTTCCTCGCCTTCGGTCAGAACGCCGAGCGATGTTTCTTCGTAGTGATAGGCCGAGCCTTGAAGGCCAGCTTCAACGCTTGTGGGGGTTTCCAGTTTCTGGCGACGCGTTTTGGGAATCACGGCATCTTGCGCGCGGGGAGGGTTGCGCCAATCATCCTGAACAACGGGTAGTGGTGGTGGCAAGTCTTGCGGCACTTCCGGCTCATGGCCTGCGGCGTAAGGTTCGTTTGTGACCGTCAGGGCCGGATAGGGTTCGGTTGATGCCGTAGCTTGTGGCTGCGCTTGCGGGAGCGAGATCGCATAGGGTTCTGTCGAGAGGGTTGAAGCGGCGGAGGGCGGCGGCGCGAAAAAGTCGCGCTGTTGTATGGGGCGAGGACCTTGGCCGGGTTGAAACTCCCACTGGGTGCGAATCGTCGTGCGGATGTCGCGGGCCGTGACGCTGGCCTGCACAGAAGGGGCCATAAGACTGAAGGCCGCGAGGCAACAACTCAAGACGAGGGGAGAACGGAAGGACATGGGGGCCTCTTTGTTGAGAGCTTTCAATTAACCTGCTGATCCACCAGAGCACAATGGACAAAACGACTAGTATGAACTAGATTTACCCTATAACACCGTGCAATTCTTAACAAGAGGTTACTCCATGAGCCTGACCAAGCGCGTACGCGATATTCTCGACAAATATGAAGGCGAAACCGCCGGAACCAAGGCCAATCTGGCTCGTATGCTGATGGCTGGCCGTTTGAGCGGCACGGGCAAGATGGTGATCCTGCCCGTCGATCAGGGGTTCGAGCATGGCCCCGCACGCAGCTTTGCGATGAATCCTCCCGCCTATGATCCGCACTATCACTACAAACTGGCGATTGATGCGGGGCTGAACGCCTATGCTGCGCCGCTGGGGCCTTTGGCTGCCGGAGCCGACACGTTTGCAGGAGCCATCCCCACGATCCTTAAGATGAACAGCGCGAACAGCCTCTCGCGCCAGAAGGAAGATGCCGATCAAGCCGTGACCGCTAGCGTTGATGACGCGCTGCGCCTCGGGTGCTCGGCCATCGGCTTCACGATCTATCCTGGATCGGATTCGATGTATAACCAGTATGAGGAAATCCGCGACCTGTCGCGTGAGGCCAAGGCCAAGGGCCTTGCTGTTGTTGTCTGGTCCTATCCACGCGGAGGCGATTTGTCCAAGGATGCTGAACTCGCCGTGGACGTGATTGGCTATGCCGCGCATATGGCTGCCCTGCTCGGCGCGAATATCATTAAGGTCAAGCTGCCGACCGATTTCCTTGGCAACAAGGATTCCAAGAAGGTCTATGAAGAAAAGAAAATCCCCATCGCTACCCTGCCCGACCGTGTGCGCCACATCATGCAATGCTGCTTTGATGGTCGCCGTATCGTCGTCTTTTCAGGCGGCGCAGCCAAGGGCGAGAACAGCGTGATCGACGACGCCAAGGCTATCTATGCAGGCGGCGGCAACGGCTCTATCATTGGCCGCAATTGCTTCCAACGCTCGCGTGAAGATGCCCTTAAACTCCTTGACCAGATTATCGGGATTTATAAGGGGAAGGCGTAAGCTTTCGCTGCGTTGATTGGTGGCACGAAAAACGAACAGGCTTATTGCCTGTTTGGAAGACCGGACGTGCCTTGGAAATAGGAGTGCTTTATGCGATACCAGATCATTCTTATCGCTCTTCTGTCAGTAGTCATTTCCTATGTTACAGCAACTCATGTCGCCGTAAAAGCCTCGTCGAGGGCCGTTACGGTTGAGAGGGAAAGTACGCTTGACAGGATTATGCGGACAAAGACTATTCGCTGCGGTTATGTACCTTTTAGTCCGCTTATCCTCAGAGACTCAATAACGGGAGAAGTTTCCGGCATCGGTGCCGATATTCATAAAAGAATTGCCGAGATGCTTGGTGCAAAAATCGAATGGACGGCAGAGACAAGCTGGTCAACCTACATCGAGGATATTCGCGCCGGACGATACGATATGATATGCAATATGGATTTGAATTTTCCTGCCTATGTTGGGAATCTTTCAACCAATTTGCCTGTACTTTATACGATCGCCACAGCGTGGGTGCGGCCGGAAGATGCGGCCCGTTTTCTTAACAAACCGGTTGAGCAGTTCAATTCCCCCGACATTACTATTTCTGCTGTTGATGGAACGATGCCTTTGGAGATTGCCCGTCACGATTTTCCAAAAGCGAAAATTCTGGGCATGCCCCCTATGACGGATTACATGTTCAACCTCATGAACGTTGCCGACAAGAAAGCCGATGTGACGTTTGTTGAAAAAGTTTTCGCTGAGCAATTTTTGAAGGCAAATCCTGGCAAGCTGATTAATGTGACGCCGCCGGACAGGCCTCTCCGTGTCTATGCTTATTCAATTCCGACCCTTCCTGGCGACACAAAGATGAAAGAGGCCATGGAAAGTGCCATCTCCTATATGGTCAACAATGGCGAGATCGACCAAATCATTCGCAAATACGGTGCAGAAAACGGGTATTATGTTTCGCTGCAACCCTATAGGCCTGTAAGATAAAGAATGACCCCAACCATGAAAATCGCACACATTGCATTAGTCGTCACACTTTCTACCGTTACGGCTTTTGCTGTGGTCAAGGCGACGGGACCAACAGACAGCGTTGCCGCGCAAAAGCAGGAAACAGCTTTTGAGCGCGTCATGCGCACTGGCACGCTGCGGTGTGGGTATTATGTTTTCCCGCCTATTGTGATGCGTGATCCCAACACGGGTTCTATGTCGGGCTTTACAATCGACATGATGGAGGCCATTGCGGCGAAGACCGGATTAAAGATCGAATGGACCGAAGAATCGACCTTTGGCAACTGGGTCGCTGCGCTTCAGTCGGGGCGGTATGATGCTATGTGTGCGCCGATGTGGGCGGATATGGCCTTGGGGCGTGAGTTCATTTACACGCGCCCGATGTTTTATGCGGGGATTTATCCGCTTGTTCGGGCGGATAATACACGTTTTGATGGGCCGGATGCTTTTCAGAAAATGAATACGCCAGAGACGACGATTCTAACCCAAGATGGCAACAGCATCTCCTATCTGTCAAAAGAGATTTTCCCGAAAGCGAACTATCTGAACGTCGCAGCGCAAGTTGATGGGCCGACGGCGGTTCAGAATATAGCGACAAAGAAAGCCGATGTAATCCTTCTCGATCGTAACGCCGTGGTTGAATATAACAAGCGCGGACTGAACTTGAAGATGATCGAGCTTGCCGCGCCTCTTAAGGCTCAAGCTTTCGTGCTGCCCCTTAACAGAAAAGACGCAGAACTGCGCGAGTTTCTGGACAATGCCGTTCTTGATTTGCTTTCCAGCAACAGTATTGACCGCCTTCTTTTGAAGTGGGAGGCCGAGCCAAGCAAAACCTTTCTGCGCGTTGCGCCGCCTTATAGAGACAGTGGTCGGTAGTCTATTAGAAGGTGTGGCGGTGGATTTTGTTGGTGCATAAAATGAAGCCTTCTTTTTCGAAGGTTCGCTGCGAGCGGCGGTTATGCTCGTCTATGTGACAATATATTTGGCAGCCGTCATGCTCTTTAACCCATGCCTGTAATTGTTTGTAGAGCAGGGGGAATCTCTTTTGTCCCCGATGCGAGGACAAGAAATACAGTCCACCAAGATAAAAGCGTTTTTGAATGCGCCAGTAATTGTGAACGGATTGAAGATAGCAACAGCCAAAGGGCTTGCCTTCTTCATCTTCGAAAAGAAACCAGTGAACATTGTCGCTGAATGAAGTCCTGACGGAAGGTTCAACCTGTTCTTTGGCAGAGGGAGCAAACTCGTTCAGTTCATCCATCAAAGGATGCAAGAAACCGACAATGGTCGCCGTTTGCGCGACTGTCGCTTCGACAAGTTTTGACATAGCAGCCCTAAAACTTCACGCTTTTGCTGTCATAGCGGCGGCCAAGGAAGCTTGGCAATTTATTGCCGTTTGTCTGGTTGCCCGGAAATTGCGCCATTTGATAGGACGGGTCCGTCTTGGTGCGATAGCTCCACAACGCGTCAGGGTTTTGGTGATAGAACAGGTCAGAGACAAGCTGGGTCCGCGCCCAATCAATGACCTGTTTGCGGTGCATGATTTTCCACACGCCGCCCGCGCCCGCCGGATTGCGCTCAAGGCGATCCAGATAGCGGCTGCCGATGAAAAGGTCCTCGCGGCCCGTTGCTTTGTCCATGCGGATATGCGTCTGGCAATAGGATTCGACCAAGGCAACATCGCCTTCCAGTGTGGTCAGAATGTTGCCGATCATGTGGTGCGAGGAACGGACGCCGTTCATCACGCCGATGACCCAGTGAATGTAATCGTTGGCTGTGCCTTGAAACACGCCGGGGCCGAGGTCCAGTGTCGCCTCGTGATGAAAGATGGAGCGCAGCAGCGTTTCGTCGATCCGGTCAAGGCTGCGCGCAAAGCGATAGATCACTTCCGCGATCTCGCTTTTATCCATCACGGCCTGCATCGCGGGCGGGATAACGGGCGCGGTCGGCGCAAGCGAGCTTTGAAGGGTTGTTGTTTGTTTGGGCTGCGGCTTGCTGACGGTCTTTTTGACCTGTGGCGCGGAGGCTTTGGGGGCAGGGACACTTTTCTTGGCGGGCTTGGCTGCCTGTTTCGGGGAGGCTTTAGGCTTAGCAGCGACCGCTTTAGTCGCCTTTTTAGGTGTGGTCTTAGGGGCTGGTTTCTTGCCCTTGACAACTTTCTTACTTGGAACAGCCATGGCGAGCCTCAAAATTGCGTCTGCGAGAATCTGTACCCCCTTGGTTTAGCATGGTTTGTTGCGGATTCGAACAGTTTTTTCGGCTTTTGAGGGCTGAAACTGCGGATTTTGCTGCCTTTTTTGGGTAACCTCCCTATTTCTTTAGGACTTTTTTCTGGTTCGACCACGCACGGACGTATGGGGGCCTTAACATATTTTTAGGCGGGAGAAGCGCAGAATAGCCCCATGTCTTCTATCGATTCCTACAAAGAGCGGGTAGCAGGCACGAACATCGATTCTCGTTCGTTGCTGTCCACCGACTATTTCAATCACTTCAACGAAGTGGTGATGATGCTTGGCATGGTTGGCGATATGCCAGAGCTTTTGGACGATATTGATGGCTGGGACTTCAAAACCTATCGCGAGCATTTTATGGAAAGCGGCCTTGGTTTCGCGCCGCTGGCAATTGAGTGCTATGAAGCCGCGCCCCCCGAACTGCGCGAGCGGTTTGAGAAGATCGCGACCCAGATGAGCATGCTGATTGTCGAGACGCGCATCAAACTGCGCCAGACATGGGAAGCGGGCGAAATGGACAAGTTCAAAGACATGGCGAACCTGCACTCTATGGAGTTGCAAGGCATGATCGACGATGGGGCCGCCGTCGTCCACGGCTATACCGCCGCTCTGGATCAAAGCAAAATCGACGATATGTTTGCGTAAAGCAAAGTATTTGGCCTATGGCATTTAGCATTTGGGGGGCAGGGATCCCCTCCCTAAATGCCAAATGCAAAATGCGATATGCTTCCTTTAATGATAGAAATGCCGGATGCGTGTCAGCACCATCGCAATACCGTCAATGATTGACAATCTTTGACGGTAGGCCTATCATTTCTCCTCGATATGGAGGTCATTATGCAAATGAACGTCAACTTGACGCCCCAACTAGAATCTTTGGTCAAGCAGAAGGTTGCTTCCGGTCTTTACAATTCTGCGAGCGAGGTTGTGCGCGAAGCCCTGCGTCTTATGGAAGAGCAGGACCGTATCCGCGCGGTCAAGCTTGAACAACTGCGGCAAGATATTCATGAAGGTTTGTGTAGTGGTGAATCCACGCCGTGGGATGCTGAAGAAATTAAACGCGATGGTCGGGCGCGTCGTGCTGCACGAAAAGCAGCAGAGCGTGAATCGTAAATGAAATGCCCAAAATCCTTAAAAGCCCTCGTGCAAAGTTCGATCTTGCCGAAATATGGGATTATATAGCGGAAAGCAGCGAGACTCGTGCTGACGCTTTTATTGAGGTGGTCGACCAGAAATTACAAATTATCGCAGAACGACCGACGATAGGTCGGTCACGCGATGAACTTGTGCCTGCGCTTAGAAGCTTTCCGGTCGGGCGTTATGTGGTTTTCTACAGGCCCATTGAAGACGGCATCGACGTTGTGCGTGTGCTGCACAGTGCCCGTGATCTGGATGCGGTTTGGGCTGCCGAGTGCTGAATAGAGCTACAAACTCGGCAAGACCAAAAGCCACAGGCTCCGCTTAATGATAAAAATGCCGGATGCCTGTCAGCACCATCGCGATGCCGGCCTCATCGGCGGCTTTGATGACTTCATCGTCGCGGATGGAGCCGCCGGGTTGGATGACCGACGTCGCGCCTGCTTCGATGGCGGAGAGAAGGCCATCAGCGAACGGGAAGAACGCGTCGGAGGCGGCGGCGCAGCCTTTGGTGAGCGGCTCGCTTAGGCCCAAGGCTTTGGCGGCATCTTCGGCTTTGCGGGCGGCGATACGCGCACTGTCCACGCGGCTCATCTGGCCCGCGCCGATGCCGACGGTGGCGAGGTCCTTGGCATAGACGATCGTGTTGGACTTGACGTGCTTGGCGACGGTGAAGGCGAAGATCATGTCCGCCATCTCCGCTTCGGTCGGTTGACGCTTGGTCACACATTTCAGGTCGGCTTTATTCAAAATCAGATTGTCGCGTGATTGGACGAGGAAGCCTCCGGCGACCGACTTGACCATGCGTCCTGCGGCTTGCGGATCAGGCATAGAGCGGGTGAGCAGCACGCGCAGGTTTTTCTTGGCGGCGACAATGCTTTTGGCTTCGTCATCCATGTCTGGTGCGATGATGACTTCGGAGAAAATCTTTACGATCTCGGTTGCCGTTGCGGCATCCAGCTTGCGGTTGCAGGCAATGATGCCGCCGAACGCGCTGACGCTGTCGCACGCCAAGGCGCGGCGATAGGCGGTGAGCAGATCGGGCCCCTGCGCCACGCCGCATGGGTTGGCATGCTTGATGATGGCAATAGCGGGCGTTTCGGTAAACGCACTGACCAGATTGAATGCCGCATCGGTGTCGTTGATGTTGTTATAGCTCAGCTCCTTGCCTTGAAGCTGCGTGGCTGTGGCGAGGCTGGGGGTTGTCAGATCGTTGACATAGAACGCTGCCGACTGGTGTGGGTTCTCGCCGTAACGCAGGCTTTGGCGCAGCGTCGCGGCCACGGTCAGCGTTTCGGGATACTCTTGGCCTAGTTGTTGGGCGAACCATGTGCTGATCGCCGAGTCATAGCTGGCGGTGTGGGCATAAGCTGCCGCTGCGCAGGTGCGGCGGAAATCGGCGGTGGTCGCGCCGTCATGCTCGCGCAGTTGGGCCAGCAGCTCGTCATATTGTGCGGGTGAGGTCAAGATCGTCACAAAGGCGTGGTTCTTGGCCGCAGAGCGCACCATCGCGGGGCCGCCAATGTCGATATTCTCGATGCAGGTTTCAAAATCTGCGCCCTTGGCGACGGTTTCGCGGAAGGGATAGAGATTGACGACCACCAGATCAATCGGCGGAATGCCGTGTGCCTTGGCTTGAGCTAGATGGCTGTCGTTTGTGCGTACTTGCAAAAGGCCGCCATGCACCTTGGGGTGCAGCGTTTTGACGCGCCCATCCATCATCTCCGGAAAGCCGGTGTAATCGCCGACCTCGGTTACGGGAACCCCTGCGCTACGTAGCTTTTCCGCCGAGCCACCGGTGGAGAGAATCTCGACCTCGCGAGCCGCGAGTTCACGCGCCAGCTCAACAAGGCCAGCTTTATCGGAAACGGAAATCAAAGCGCGAGCAATTTTGATGGGCGAGGTCATGGCATCTCTCTGTTGGGTTAGAAAACGCAAAAGATAGCAAGAAGAGGTTTGATCCACTGTCCTTTTTCGTCATCGCGAGCGACCGTCAGGTCGTGTGGCGATCCAGATTTCGTAGTCTCTCCCAAACGATGGATTGCCGAGTCGCGCTGTCGCGCTCCTCGCAATGACGGTTGGTGAGGACGAAGAGGTGCAGGAAGCCTGCTTCTTCCCGCTCCTTTTAATCTTTTGTTAAGCAGGATGCAAACCCAAAGCTTTGGTTAAAGCTCCCTATGTAACAACGCTTGTTCGGCTTGGCGGATTAGTTCGGCGAGGATGGTGGCGGTGGGTTGCTCGTCTTTAACGACGCCGACGATTTGGCCTGCCATCAGCGAGCCGTTTTCTGTATCGCCGTCGATCACGGCGCGGCGCAGGGCTCCGGCCCAGAAATGCTCGATCTCAAGCTGCGCGGCTTCCTTGGTCAGCTCTCCGGAATCAAACTTGGCGATGACTTCGCGCTGTTTGTTGATGAAGTGGTTGGTGCCTTCATTGACGATAGCACGGACCGGAATCACGGGGAAGCGTGGATCAAGTTGCGGTGTCGGCACGGCATCACGTGCAGCAGCGCGGATGAAGGATTTCTTGAACTTTTCATGCGCGATGCACTCATTAGCACAGACAAAGAGCGTGCCGATTTGTACGCCAGCGGCCCCCATTTCAAGATAGGAAACGACGGTTTCGCCCCGACCGATTCCTCCGGCAACAAAGACGGGGACAGAGCTGGCGAGCTCGGGCAGGATTTCTTGGGCCAGAACCGAAGTGCTGACGGGTCCGATATGGCCTCCAGCTTCCATGCCCTCGATCACGATGGCATCCGCGCCCATGCGCACAAGGCGTTTGCCCAGCGCGAGGGCAGGGGTGAAGCAAATCAGCTTCGCGCCGCCGTCCTTGACCCGCTTGACGGCGGGAGCTGACGGCACGCCGCCCGCCAGAACGATATGTCCGACCTTTTCCTCAAGGCAGACATCGATCAATTCATCAAGCTGCGGGTGCATGGTAATCAGGTTCACGCCAAAGGGCATGCGGGTCAGGGCGCGTGTGCCTTGAATCTCGGCGCGGAGCAAATCGGGCGACATCGACCCACAAGCCAAAACGCCAAAGCCGTCGGCATTCGAGATCGCGGCGACAAGGTTGCGCTCGCTGATCCAGCTCATTGCACCGCCCATCACGGCGGTCTTGGTGCCAAGAAAATCACAGCCGCGCTGCATCAGCGGGCGTAAACGGGAAGAAAGGGTTACCATGGGATAAACTCACCTGTATGTCGTATAAATGTTCCATTTTTGCCGGGCGTCAGACCTTCAATGATCGGCAGAAGCCGCTGCGCACATTCATCGGGCGTCCAGTCGGCCCCTTGCCCACCCATATCCGTTGCTACTGAACCGGGGTTTAGGGCAACGGTGATAAAGCCTTCTCCTGCCAGAGCACAGGAAATGTTTTTTGTCACAGCATTAAGGGCAGCCTTGCTTGTTCCATAGCAGAGCGGGATGCTTTCGTCCATAAGTTCGATGGAGCCCCAACGTGATGACATCATTACAATGCATTTGCATTTACCTTTGCGCAGATGGGGCAGGAAGGCTTGCGTGATCATCAGCGGTGCAACGGTGTTGGTTTGCAGTATCTTGAGAAAAGCCTCGGCTTTTATGTTTTCCAAGAGCTGGCTGGGATCGCCTGCTTCCGCCGTAACGCAGTCGTTAGAGCCATTCAGCAATCCTGCGTTGTTAAGGAGAATATCAAGGGGCGTTTCCTTGAGGACGTCGGCCAAGGAACGGATGGAGGCTTGATCGGTTACATCGAGCCTTTTGACGACGACATTCGGCAGCTTGTTGGCCATTTCGTTCAGGTTGTCTGCTTCATCAGGGTAGCGGCAAGTAGCAAAGACTTGGTAATCGCGTTTTGCAAAAGCTTTTGTCAAGGCTAAGCCTATCCCTCTGTTGGCACCTGTTATCAGGATTGTTTTTGGAGGCATGGCTTTTCCTTGTTGTGGAAGGCAGTCATCTGGACCTCCCCGCTTTCGCAGGGGTGACTTATGAGGAATATAAAAAAACGCATCATTCCCGCGAAAGCGGGAATCTACAAGTCAATTAGTGCGTTGAATACCTATCGCTTCTCCTAGGCCATATCAAGGTCAAAGGCGGTGTGGAGGGCACGCAGGGCGAGTTCGAGGTAATCTTCCGCGATCACGACGCTGACGTTGATTTCCGAGGTTTCAATCAGCTGGATATTGATGCCCTTATCGGCCAGCGTCTGGAACATCAGCGCGGCAATGCCGGGGCGATTGCGCATGCCAAGACCAACCAACGATATTTTCGCAATATGGCTGTCGGTAATGATGTTGCGATAGCCGATTTTCTCTTTTTCGGATTTAATGATTTCCTCGGCACGACCAAGGCTGCCACGCGGGATGGTGAAGGTGACGTTGGTGGTCTTGCCGTCGTTGGAGGCGGTCTGAACAATCGCGCCGACATTGATGCCTGCTTGTGCAAGAGGCGAGAAGATCGAGGCCGCGACGCCCGGGGTGTCGGTCACTTCGGCTAGCGTGATTTTGGCGGCACCGAGAAAATGGGCAATACCGGTCACGGGGTTGTTTTCCATTGTTTCATCCTCATCTGTCACTAAAGTTCCGGGAAGGTCGCTGCCGATCGCGTTTTCGAAGGTCGAGAGGACCTGTATCGACATACGGTAGCGCAGGGCCATCTCTACGGAACGTGTTTGCAAAACTTTGGCACCAAGCGAAGCCAGCTCCAGCATTTCCTCATACGAGATTTTGGAAAGCTTGCTGGCCTTGGCGACGATGCGCGGATCGGCGGTATAGACGCCGTCCACGTCGGTATAGATATCGCAGCGGTCGGCTTTCAGCGCGGCGGCCAGCGCAACGGCGGAGGTGTCGGAGCCGCCTCGGCCCAGCGTGGTGATGCTGCCATCTTCGGTCACGCCTTGAAAGCCCGCCAGAACGGCGACTTCGCCCTTGTCGAGGCGGTCAAGAAGTTTGGAGGTGTCGATGTCCAAAATGCGCGCGTGATTGTGTCCGTTGTCGGTGCGCAGACGCGCTTGCCAGCCCTGCCATGAGCGGGCATTCAGACCGCGTTGTTCAAGGGCCATGGCCATCAGGCCAGCCGAAACCTGTTCGCCTGTCGCGACGACGGCATCATGTTCGCGTGGATTAGGGTGGGGCGTGACCCCGTGGCAATAGGCGATGAGCTGATCCGTCACGCCTGCCATGGCCGAGACGACGACGGCGACCTTGTTGCCGCGCCGGACTTCCTGCGCCACCTTGCTGGCGGCGTTTTTGATCCGTTCGATGTCGCCGACCGAGGTTCCCCCGAATTTGACAACGATAAGTGCCATTTTTCTAACCTGATTTTAATGGACGCAAGCCTTCATGCTATGTCAGAAAAGGATTGCTCGCCAATAGGCTTTTTATTGCTGTGCACACTTTTTTGTGCGTTACCCAAAACGGGTAGGGCGAAGAGGTACAGAAAGGAAGATCGCGCATGAAGTCGTCTCGTTTGTCCTCCAGCGTCGATGCGCAGGAAGTCGCGCGTTTCTCGGATCAAGCGCATGACTGGTGGAATCCGTCAGGTGCGTTTCGCATGCTGCATGAGCTGATGCCGCTGCGTGTGGCTTATGTGAAGGAGCAAGTGGGTGCCAAAAGGTTGTGCGGCCTCTCCGTCCTCGATGTCGGGTGCGGCGGTGGGCTGATGGCCGAGGCGTTGGCGTGTGAAGGCGCGAAGGTCACGGCGATTGATGCCTCGGCGGCGGCGATCAAGGTCGCGCAAGATCATGCGGCGCAAGGGGACCTTGCGATAGATTATCGCGTGAGTACCGCCGAGGCTTTGGCCCAAGAGGGCAAGAGCTATGACGTGATCGTGGCGTTTGAAATTGTCGAGCATGTCGCGAATCTTAAAAGCTTTATGAAAGCCCTTGCCGCGCTGCTCAAGCCCGAAGGCGTTCTGCTTATCGCCACGATGAACCGCACGAAGCGCAGCTTCCTTCTGGGCGTGGTGGCCGCCGAGTATGTCCTTGGCTGGGTGCCGGCGGGGACTCATGATTGGGACAAGTTCGTCAAACCGTCCGAAATGGCCGCGCTGTGGCAGTCTTTGGGCCTCACCGCCACGGATGTGACGGGCCTCGTTTTCCAGCCTTTCTCGCGCTCCTTCACCTTCGCCAAGGGCCAAACCGCCATTAACTATTTTATGGCGGGGCAGAAGGGTTAATATTTGAAGAAAAGGATCAGGAAACCTTGACTCCTTGCTGGATGCCCCCTATAAGGGCCGTCTTGGCAGGGGAAACGCCCGAATCTTGTGGTTGGGGTATGGGTTTCTTTTGCAACGGAAAACAACGATTATGGTCAGCGGGGCCAATACCCGCCGAGGAAGAAAATGGCACGCGTTTGTGAAGTTACCGGCAAGAAGCCGACTTTTGGAAATAATGTCAGCCACGCGAACAACCGGACGCGTCGCCGTTGGCAGCCGAACCTTCAGGTTTGTTCTTTCCCGTCCGATATTCTGGGCAAGCCTGTCCGCCTGCGTCTGACGGCGAACGGCATCCGTACCGTCGAACATAATGGCGGGATTGATGCTTGGGTCATGGGCGCGCGCAAGAGCCGCTTGTCCGAAGAAGCGTTGAAGGTTCGCAAGACCATGGAAAAAGCGATCGCCCGTAAGGCCTCGTAAGTTTTCCATTAAACGGAATCTAAAAAAGCCCGATGATTTCATCGGGCTTTTTTGTTGGCATAATAGGGTAAGGGATACACAATACATTCTGTTACAAAGTTTAAGGACTGAGAGAAGGGACTTTCATGCAAATCGTTCGCAAAAATCAAATAAGGACGCTTTCTCCAGTGCACGGGACGGTGATTCACGAATATGATACACATGACGGTTTTGTCAGTGGCGGCGTTGCTGAAATCAAGGGGCGTTATCCGCTTGCAGGGTATTGTGTTAATCGCAAGATCAAGGAGCTGGTCTATGTCGTGGCGGGCAGCGGCCTATTGATTCAGCCTTCAGGCACAACAGAGTTTGCAACAGGTGACGTTCTTTTCATCGACCATGGCGAGCTTTTCGCATGGGAGGGCGACATGGAGCTTTTCATGGCAACTACGCCCACCTTTGATCCAGCTCAGCACGAAGAGGTAGCGGGATAACCGCCACCTGTTTCGTTTGCTCGTACTTAATTTATCCCACCCCATCCTTTTTCTTGCCGCGGAAGAAGTGTACGCCGCCTGAGAAACCGAGGCGGAAGGTTTTGATGACCAGCCACAAGCCGCCGAAGATGATGGGTAGCCATGGCAGGGCATTGCCGATAAAGACGATGACGTCGTCAAGGCTGTCAACAAAGCCGCGCCACGCACGGGCGAAACTCGTTTTCAGTTTTTCATAATGATCGCCACGCTCGAAATAGGGGATGTTATAACGAACATTGACAGTCGCCATACCTGTTCTTTTTTCAAGCGATTTCATTTGGCCCGTCAGGGAGTCGATTTCCGATTGAACGCGAGTCATTTCTTGTTCGATCTGCATCACGTCGGAAACGGATTTGACCATCGGGCTATCCAGCATTTTTGTCAGGCGATCACGCAAGGCCGTCTGGTTGGCGAGCTTCGCACTCGTGTTGATATAGTTGTTGGTCTCGTCGTCCACAGAAACGCTGTGTTCCTTGACGGTGCCTTCGCCGGATTCAATCGCAGTAAAGAAAGCTTCCAGTTTGTCGGGCGCGATGCGGGCGTTCAAATAGCCCGATGCGTTTGAGCTGAAGTTCGATCCCATGGGCTCACAGCCCAAAGAAAGGCAGGTTTGATAGTCTTTCATCACGCGAGTTTGAAGTTGGCGTGCGGCCAGCTCGATGCTGAAATGGTGAGTCTCTGCTACGCGCCTGTCGCCCAGCTTGCTGCGATCGACGATGGTTTGCGACGCGCCGCTTGTGGGGGGCTCAGAGAAAGAGGCCTCGCTTACCGCGTCAGAAGAGAAAGATTTGGATCGCGACATTGTAACCGAATTGAGGGTTTGCGGACTACCGCCGGTGGCTGTGAAAGAGACTTCGCTTTCCTCGTTACAGGCCGCAACAGCCAGAAGGGTGCAAAGGCAAAGAACGGGGGCAAGGGCGCGACGCATAGGGGCCTCATGAAAGTCTGCGAAAAAGAAGTACGGGCCATCATGGGGCAGGAAACTGAAAAAGTCCTTAAGGAGGGAAGGGGTGGCTTACTAGACCGGAAGTTTGTGAAACTTTCGTCAGTTTTGATCTCGCGGGAAGCACAACTCACAAAATCGTTTTATATCAATGGGTTAGTTGTGTCTCTCGATTTTGAGAAAGCTGTTATATATCAACAACTTATCCAAAAAAGACTCCCGAACGGACCCGCGAGCGTACCAAATCAGGCCTCAGCTGCGTCACAGGGGTCGTTTTTGTCTCGATTCGTTGATTCTAAAGGTCTTTTCCTGAATCGAAACCAAGGGCCAAAAACGCCAGCCGGAGGCCCCCCGGCTGGCGATTTCCCTTGGGAGGGAGGCGGGTCCGTTTACATCATGGCGTAAACGGACGATCTGCTGTTTTGTCCCATGGATTCGTAGGTCGACGAGAAGTCATAGGCTTCTATTGCCTCCATCATCATCTGCGTATCAACGCCGTCAAAGCCGTTCATGGAAGACAAAGAGAAGGCTTCCGCTACTTGTTCGGCATTGTTTTGCGATGATGCATTGGCTGCCATGGCTGTCTGGAAAGCACTGGTGGAAAGCGATCCCGTGCCTTCGGTATCCAGTTTGTTCCACAGGTTTGTCGCCATTTCTGTGCTGACATCCTCGGGTTTTGCGGCAAGGAATTCTTCCTGTGTGACGATACCGTCGGCGTTCGTATCCATGGCTGAGATAAACGGATCGTCCGTCGTCTCATCTGTGTCGTCGCTGCTGGCGACATCGCTTGGGGGCGGGGGCGGGCCATCCGATCGTCCGGCGGCCATCGCTGTTTCAAGTTCGTCCGTGCTGAGCGATCCTGTACCTTCCGTGTCAAGACTGTCCCACAGGTTGGTTGCCATTTCTGTGCTGACATCATCGGGCTTGGCGGCAAGGAACTCCTCTTTCGTCACAATGCCATCGCCGTCCGTGTCCATCGCCGAGATGAAGGAATCGGTTGTTGTCTCGCTTGTCTCGTCCGTGTCCTCGGTGCTTGCCATATCACTTGGGGGTGGCGGCGGGCCTTGCATGCGGCCTGACTCCATGGCCGTTTGCAGGTCACTTGTGCTGAGTGATCCGGCGCTTTCACTATCAAAGCTGTCCCACAGATTGGTGGCCATTTCATCGGTCACGTCATCGGGCTTGGCGGCCAGAAACTCTTCCTTCGTCACAGTGCCGTCGCTGTCCGTATCCATGGCCGTTATTTGATCTGACAGATCGGTTGCGGTGGTTTCCTGTCCCCTCATTGCGCCGCGAAGGGTGCTGGAATCCAGCGAACCCAAACTGGACAGCGATCCGCTGCTGCTGTCCACAGATTGTGTGGTATTGGCGGCGTTTTGCTGGAGGCAAGCGACAAGGGTGGCAATACCCTGTGTGCTTTGGTCGGACTGTTTGTCTGTGCCGTTAACCTTAGAGTCTTCCTGCGACCCTTGCGCATAAAGACGAGATTGATAGCCAGACATATTGCTGGTTAGTCCACTGATGCTACTCATAACAGAGGCTCCTTTGTCTTAAAGCCTCTCCCCTTAGATCATGACGTGCATCCCCATGCCGTCATGCCGCTTACACGCGGCCCGCCCGGATGTCCTGCGCTTTGGATGAAACGCAGGATTTGCTTTATGGAAACGTGAGAGAAAAGCAGATAGGATAAGACGAAAGAACGACCCATCAGGGAAAAGGCTGTTGATTTCGCGAACTGTTCACAAAAACCTGTCCGCCGCATGGCGTGAGCAGGAAGAGGTGCTTACCGCCGCCAGCGACCATACGCTGATGGAAGCGGTTGCGCGTGGCCAGACGCTGGCCTTTGAACAGCTCAGCTTCCGGCATCTGCGCACTATGCTGGGCGTGGCGCACAGGATACTGGGCAATGCCGCAGAAGCCGAGGAGGTCGTTCAGGAAGGGTTTTTAAGGCTGTGGCGGCAGGCGCCCCAGTGGGACCCCGATGGGACAGGGAGCGTGAAGACGTGGCTCAGCCGTGTGATTACGAATCTCTGTCTGGACCGGTGCCGCAGGCGGCGGGATGTGCCGCTTGAAGAGGCTGGCGAGGTTCAGGATACGGCGCGTGACGCGTTCGACGATCTGGGTCTTCAGGACCGTCAGAAGCTGGTGCAGTCGTTATTGAGCGGGCTGCCAGAGCGTCAGCGGGTCGCGGTCGTTCTGGCTTATTTTGAAGAGATGTCAGGCAAGGAAATTGCCGAGGCGATGGAGCTGTCGGCGGGGGCCGTCGAATCGCTTTTGGTACGCGCGCGGCGCACGCTGAGGGATCGCGCCGAAACGATGGGCATCGTTTGGGGGGAAAACATATGAGATGGATCGGAAGAAAACTGACGCTTGATCGCGTGCTTCAAGGATGGCTCCGGCAACAGGCCGCGCCTGTTCCTGATGACGCTGTTGCCGGTGCGCATGACCGCCTGATGCAGGCCGTTCTTCACACACCGCAGGAGCCCGCTTTGGTGCCGATGCCAAGGCCGCGCCGCCCTCGGTTTCTTTTCCCTGAACCTGGTTTGGTTCCGGCGGCGGCTTTAAGCGTTGCGATGCTGGTTTTCGGGGTTTGGCTAGGCCCGATGGAGGAAACTGCCCTGTCACAGGGCGGGCAAGTTTACGCCGCCGCGCAGGTGGCTAACGAGACGACAGGGGTCGTGGATCAAAAGGTCGATCAGAAGATCGCCGTATTGGCTATGGCTTCGCCGTGGGGAGATTGGATCGACGAAGGAGACTAAATAATGACCGAGGAGCGGAAGTGTAAAACAGGCGTAGGACGCGCCGCTGTACTCATGATGGCCTCTGTGGCTTTAAACTGTTTTCTGGTCGGGCTTTTGCTTGCGCCTGTGCTGCGCGGCGTGCCTGAAGGGACGGACGGACCTTTGCCGCCTCCGCCGCCGATAATGGACGGGGCAGGTCCGAATCAGCGACCCGAAGGCGGGCCGATGGTGCTGTTTGGTCGCGTGCTGGGTGAACTTTCGCCCGACGAAGCCGCCAAGGCGCGCACGATCTTTGAGGAAGAGCGCAAGGATTTTCAGGACAAGCGCAAGGAAATGCGCTCCGTCATGACCAGCGTTGCCGCGATCCTCAAACAGGATACGCCCGACAAGGAAGCGATTGGCAAAGCTTTGGAAAGCGTCGGTACATCGGGTCAGGCCCTGCATAAAGGCATGGTCCGCACGTTCGAGCGTATGGCAACCGAACTCTCCCCCGAAAGCCGCCGCAAGATCGCCGCCGCTATCGAAGCGCATGAAAAGTTCATGCAGGAGCGTGGAGGGCCTCACGGCCCACGGCCAGAGGGGGAACCGTAAGAGACAGGAGCATATGCTTTCTTTCTCCTCCCCTTGCGCGTCTAAGCCGAAGGCGGTATCAATTATCCATGAACAAAACACCTGTCATCGCCATTGATGGCCTTGCCGCGACGGGCAAGGGGACTTTGGCCCAGCGTCTGGCGACGCATTTTGATTATGCCTATCTCGATACGGGGATGCTTTACCGTGCCGTGGGGATTGCCACGATACGGGATGGTGGCGACCCTGCCGATCCTGTGGCGGCCACCAAGGCGGCGCAGGGCTTGGATGCCGCACGGCTGGCCGAGCTGGCGCAGGACCCCGATTTGCGCTCCCCCATTGGGTCGGATGCCTCGTCTAAAGTGGGGGCTATTCAGGCTGTTCGCGATGCTCTGTTGAAATTCCAGCGCGATTTTGCCGCCAGCCCCCCCGATGGCAAAAAGGGGGCCGTTTTGGATGGCCGCGACATCGGGACCGTGATTGTGCCCGACGCTATGGTTAAGATTTTTGTGGAGGCCATGCCCGAAATAAGGGCGCACCGACGCTTTCTGGAGTTGCAGGCGGCGGGCCAAAATGTTACACAAGCGCAAGTTTTAGCGGATATGCAGGAGCGCGACACACGCGATGCCCTGCGTGCCGCAGCTCCGACCAAGGCGGCGGATGATGCGATTGTGCTCGACACCTCGCACCTTAATGCTGATGAGGCCTTTGAAGCGGCCTTGGCGATTGTGGGGCAGAAGGAATAGCCAGCGCGGTGCTGGCGACGGAATGGGAAAACAAAAGCGAAAACGGGCCGTGCTTTCAGCCCTTCGCCGATGCCCCGCTTCGGTTTCAACGCTTTCCTGACCGGAAAGCACAAAGCGAGAGCCGGCGGAAGGGGATTCCCTTAACGTCAAACAGCGATAACCGGCGCATAGTCGGCGCTGTGGCCCCAAGGGGCCAGAAAGAGAAAATCAAACATGGCTAAATCAAACAAGAAGCGTCTTTTCAAAGAAGACATGATGGAAGGCGCGTCGGCGGCGAATGATAGCTTTGCCGCGCTGCTGGAAGGCTCCTTTGGTGCCAAGGGCAGCATGGAAGGCACAGTCATCAAGGGTATCATTGTTCGCATTGAAAAGGACTGCGCGATCATCGATGTGGGACTCAAGGCCGAAGGCCGCGTTCCCCTGCGTGAGTTCGCTGCGCCCAACACGCCTTCTGAAGTCAAGGTCGGCGACACGGTTGAAGTGTTTTTGGAACGTATGGAAGACCGCAACGGCGAAGCTTCGCTGTCGCGTGAAAAGGCCAAGCGTGAAGAAAGCTGGGCCGTTCTGGAAAAGCTGTACGAAAAGGCCGAGCGCGTTACTGGCGTTATCTTTGGCCGCGTCAAAGGCGGTTTCACGGTCGATCTGTCGGGTGCTGTGGCGTTCTTGCCGGGCAGTCAGGTTGACATTCGCCCCGTGCGCGATATCACCCCGCTGATGGGCACCCCCCAACCGTTCCAGATCCTCAAGATGGATCGCGCCCGTGGCAACATCGTTGTCTCGCGTCGCGCCGTTCTTGAAGAATCGCGCGCCGAGGCTCGCAGCGAGCTGGTGGCTAACCTCAAGGAAGGCCAAGTCCTGCAAGGCGTCGTCAAGAACATCACTGATTACGGTGCGTTCGTCGATCTGGGCGGCGTGGACGGTCTGCTCCATGTCACCGACATCGCGTGGAAGCGCGTCAACCATCCGTCGGAAGTCCTGCAAATCGGGGCTCAGGTCACTGTGCAGGTTATCCGCTTCAACGCGGACACCCAGCGCATCAGCCTTGGCATGAAGCAGCTTGAAGCCGACCCATGGGAAGGCGTTGCCGACCGTTATCCGGTGGGCCTCAAGATGAAGGGCCGCGTCACGAACATCACCGATTACGGCGCGTTCGTTGAACTGGAGCCGGGCATCGAAGGCCTCGTTCACGTTTCCGAAATGTCGTGGACGAAGAAGAACGTGCATCCGGGCAAGATCGTTGCCACCAGTCAGGAAGTTGAAGTCTCGGTTCTGGACGTCGATTTGTCCAAGCGTCGCATCAGCCTTGGTATCAAGCAGTGCGCCGAAAATCCGTGGGACGGCTTCCGTGCTGGCCACAATATTGGCGATACGCTGTCGGGTGAAATCCGCAACATCACCGAATTCGGTCTGTTTGTCGGTCTGCCGGGCGACATCGACGGTATGGTCCATATGTCCGACATCTCGTGGGAGAAGCCGGGCGAGGAAGCCATTCAGGCTTACCAGAAGGGCCAGACGGTCGACGTCAAGGTTCTCGACATCGACGTGGAGAAGGAACGCATCAGCCTCGGGATCAAGCAGCTTTCTGCTGATCCGTTCGAAGGCGTTGTCGTCAACTTCAAGAAGGGCGACATCGTAACCTGCACCGTGACGGTTGTGACGGATGGCGGGATCGAGGTCGGTCTTGGCGACACGGCGGGTGGTTTCTCTGGCTTTATCAAGCGCGGCGATCTGGCTCGTGACCGTGGCGACCAACGCACTGACCGCTTTGCGGTGGGTGAAAAGGTCGATGCCAAGATCACCAACATCGACAAGGCCAATCACAAGATCACCTTGTCGATCAAGGCTCGCGAAGTTGAAGAAGAAAAGCAGGCGATGGCTGAATACGGCTCGTCCGATTCAGGTGCGTCACTCGGCGATATTCTGGGAGCCGCAATCAAGCGCGCCCAGAAGAAGACCGAAGACAAGTAAGCCTTCAAGGGCACAAGAAAACCCCCGTCGGAGCGATCCGGCGGGGTTTTTTGTTGTGAACCGTGGTAAAAGATTGAAGGCCCATTGTCGTTCAAACTAAAATGTTGTAAGTTTTGTGTGGTTTTTTCAAAAAACAAAGAGGAGATGCCCAATGTTTTTTAAAAAGGTGTGGCCCAACATTTTGGGTGCAATAAAAGGCACGCCCCGCGCAATCCAACCTTCCAGCAAAGAAATTACGGACGATTACCCACGTTGGAAGAAATGGGAGCTTTTGCAAAACAAGTCTCCACTGACGGCCAATCTTTTCATCGAGATGCTGAATCTGTATGATGATCTTCAATTTGCCGTTGTGGTTCACAGCCCCAGCAAGCAGGTCGATTATGCACTAAGAAATCTTCAAACTGGTGAGGCCTTGATTACAGCGAGCTATGACCCCGTGCGAAAAGGATGGCTTCAGGCTGGGGCTTTGGTCACAGATCGGGAGAACCACGATTTGGTGTTGCAGGAAATTTTGGATAAGAATCTCGCTGAACTGCACGGCAGACTTCGGATTGGAATGACGGGGCCGCGTGTCCAGCTTTTGCCGCATCCAGAAGCACTTGTTGAGGAACGAAGAACGCGTGAACTAGCTGCTCTTTGTGGGCAGCATACTTACGTGCCATTGCCGCCTTGGTTGACGGTTTGCAATGGAATTATTTCACCGTGGAGTGATGTAGAGTTCGCGCGGCGCGAGGCCAACAGGTTGACCCCTCGGAATCTTTGGGACGTGCTTGTTTGCGCGGGGGCTGGCGTTCCGCGTGGCAGCACATTGGGATAGCCATTTAAAACCCCCGTCGGAGCGATCCGGCGGGGGTTTTTGTTAGTAACCCAAGATTGTCTTGGGAATGGCGTTGGGGATTTGGCTGATGATGGTTTTGTCTCTGGTTGGCGTGCCGGATGAATCGCAAAGATCAAGAGAGAGGGCTGTTTGTGGATCATCTCTAAGTTTTTTTTCGCTCACACTTCCTTCATCGGAGGCACTTAAGGGGCCAGCAGAGGAAAGTTTCATGCGAGGAAGATCGAGGGCGCGATATTGTGTCCCTTTGGTATAGTCTTGATAAAAAATATAGGTGGGTTTGTTTCCTGTACATCTGACAGAAGCTCGGGAAACCGGCTCGGCCGAATGGCCTTCGGAGAATTGATATTCGATAAGGGAAGGATCGGGTTTGGGAACGATAACAACTCGGTCTGAAGCGGCTTTGCAAACAGAGACGGCGGCAGTCAGAAGTAAACCTACGATTGGGATTATGGCTAACTTTACGGATATTTTCATTTTTGTAACCCCAAGTTTGAAATGCAGATCGGAATAAAATGTAACGCTCAGCAATTCTACAGTAAAATCGCGGCGAAAACAATTTTTTAATAGTTTACATGTGGTTAATGGTGGTGAGCTGCATAATGTATTGGTGTAGCTTTTGTTTGTTAGTTGGTCGTTTAGGGCGTTGCTTTCGTGGGAAGGCACTCTTTAAAAAACACCCCCGCCTGAACGTGACGCTCGGCGATAGCTTGCAGGCCTTCATGCTGGGTCTTGGCTATATCCTCGGTGAGAGGAATCACGGTGCCTTCAGGGGTGCAGACAGTTGAGGGCAAAAGCGGTTGCATCGTTTCATTCGCCAAGGCGCGCCATTCGATGGCTGATGATTGCTGCGTCACATAACCAAAGCTTACGCCCTGTGTAATCTCGTTGCCACTTTTGTCACGCCCGCCGCCATTGCGAAGCGCAATCACCATGCCCTTTTCATAAACGGCGTGATCGGGAAGCATAAAGACAGCCCCCGCGCCGCTGCGGTTCTGTTTCTTTGAACAGTTCAGAGTAAAGTGCGTGCGTCTGTCTTCCATCCGAACGCCGACGGCATTAAAGGTCGGCACTTCATAATGAACCTTGGCAAAAGAAGGCTTGTTCCCTTTCTCTGCTGTCAAAACGGGTGGCTTAAGCGGCGGTGTCGAATCTGGGTGATAGAACCAGCCAAGAAACGCCAGAGAAACGGGAAGGGCAAAAAGGGACTTACGCATTTGGGTTCGATTGTGTTTAGTGGTTAGGGGTCGGCTGGCTGAAGCCCAGATATTTTTCTTCGATAAAGGGCCGTATGGCATAAAGATACGTCTTTAAGGTGGTGAGCTCACCGCGCGGCGTGAGAAGCGATGGCGGAAAAACGCCAGTGCAGTCCTGTGGCGGCAAGGTTCCACCAGTATGGACGCGTGCCAGACAATCTCCGGTTTTGAGCATCTGGATCGTAACGCGAGCTTTTGTCACAAGATCTTTATAGACAATTTTATTCAAGCTTCCTTCGTCAATGAACAGAAAGGCGCACCACGTATTCAGGCCTTGATTGCCAGCAGAGACGCGATGTCCATAGGGTTCATCCGTGACGGTAAGTAGATCGATGGGTTCGGACATGATTTTACATTTCGTTTGTTATAAAGGTTGAGATAGGGTCTTTCGTTTCTTTTGGACGTTCAGCCGAAGGCTCTTGTGCCGTTACCGGCGTATAAAGCCGATAAAAACCGATGTCCTGTGTCGGAGGTGTTGTTGCAGGCGGAAACGGCAAAAAATCCGTCACAATTGATCCTGCAATAAACGCAAAACCCAAAAGTGTTTGAGGCATCGAAAGTTTCATGTGTTTAGGCTTTCAAGATTGTTATTTCGTAAGGCCAGCCATTTGCATGATTTGCGCAGAAGGCACGGTGCCGGGATCAATCGGCGTCATGTCTATGCAAAGCATAGCGGCGGGGACAAGGTGGTCCGATGCAAAAAGGCCGTCTGTCACGATGGTTGGCATGCCGTTTCCAAGCTCGGTCCAATAGCCTTTTGAGGTGCGACCTTGATATTTTCCAGTTGTGACATCATATTTTGTTTCGTGGAATTGGCTTAGGTGGTGTCCCTCTTTATCCGTGCCAGCCCCCATTTTTTCGATGCGGACGAAGCGTGAGGCACAGTCAACGGTGGCTTCAACGATGGGGGAACCATCCTTTGAAAAAGTATATTGTTCCTGAGGCTTGGTAAAAGCACCGCCCGAGCCTATGACCGTGAGCCCTTCAAACGAGGAATCAGAAGCCGGGAGCTGGGGGGCTTGGGGCGTTGGCGCATACTTGACTCCAAGGGCCATCGCCACACCACTCAAAACCATGAGGCCTAGAAGTTTCAAATTGTTTACTGGGCGCATAAATGGACTCCTTTAATCAATATGGTCCGTGAAATTGTTTGTTTGCTTGTTATAGCAGAAAGCGGGAGCTTTCTTAAAACTTTCATCAGGTTTCTTTCATTGCTTTCGGGCGGGGTTTGCCTTTATGATGAGGGAGAACAAAGGAACGATGATGTTTTCTTTCTCTTTTCTCTTTCCGTCCCTTGAAGGGCGATGGCGTGGGGCCTGAACGGCACCCGCGAAGGGTGTTTGCCGTAAGGCACCCTTGTTAACCATAAGTGAAAGAGACTCCCATGCTTCAAATTATTGCTCAAGGCAAGCCCTTTGCCTTTATTCGTCGTCAAGCCCAGCGCAAGGTTCTGGTCCTCTCCGGTTCGGTCAGCGAGCGGGAGCGGCTGGCTGATATCCCGCGCGGGGAAGCGACAGCGGGCGCGGCGCGGTTTGACACGCTCTCGATCCTGCCGTTCCGTCAGGTGGAGGAGCTAGGCTTTGTCGCCAATCACGGGGATGAGAAAATCCTGTGCCTCTCCATCGAAGAGCAGCGCGACGTGCCGCTGGACGAGATGATCGCCGCTTTGCCGTGCGAAGAAATCGCGATGGAAGGTGAGGGCGCG